>Ga0208695_1000022_pt1 | contig 256974 bp, 232 predicted proteins | sample AD_UKC111_MetaG_FD_184449 | JGI IMG/M metagenome (GOLD analysis project Ga0208695, IMG submission 184449) | Active sludge microbial communities of municipal wastewater-treating anaerobic digesters from Hong Kong - AD_UKC111_MetaG (SPAdes)... | ecosystem: Engineered > Bioreactor > Anaerobic >...
GTCAAAACCGGCTGGTTTTTTATTCCGCTCCGAGGGCGCAGGCGGCCCTCTCCGCTGAAAACCAGTCAAAACCGGCTGGTTTTTTATTCCGCTCCGAGGGCGCAGGCGGCTCTCTCCGCTGGAAACCAGTCAAAACCGGCTGGTTTTTTTTATTCCGCTCCGAGGGCGCAGGCGGCCCTCTCCGCTGAAAACCAGTCAAAACCGGCTGGTTTTTTATTCCGCTCCGAGGGCGCAGGCGGCCCTCTCCGCTGGAAACCAGTCTAAACCGGCTGGTTTTTTTATTCCCAATTATCACCGTCTATTCCAGTTCCCACTGCGTGTGAAAAGTTCCATCACGATCAATTCGCTGATAAGTATGCGCCCCAAAGTAATCACGCTGCGCCTGGATCAGGTTGGCAGGCAAACGCTCACTGCGAAAGGCATCAAAGTATGCCAGCGATGCGCTCATGGCTGGAACAGGAATGCCCCAACCCACAGCAGCTTGAATCACATGCCGCCAGTCAGTCTGGCTACCTTCCAGCGCATTTTGAAAATATGGATCTAGCATCAGGTTCACAAGCTGCGGGTTGCGTTCATACGCGCCCATGATATTTTCCAGAATACCTGCGCGAATAATGCAGCCCGCCCGCCAGATTTTGGCAATCTCGCGCAGGTTCAAATTGTAGCCGTATTCTTGCGAGGCCGTCATCATCATCGCCGTACCTTGCGCGTAAGCTGTGATCTTGCTCGCAAACAGCGCATTTTCCACCGCGCTGATGAAATCAGCCAGATTGCCCTCAAACCGGGGAATTGGGCCGCTCAAAACCATCGCCGCTTTTTCACGTTCCAATTTTAAAGCTGAAAGGATTCGGCTCGTCAGCCCGGCATCAATTGTCGGGATTGGCGCACCAATTTCCAGCGCATTCTGACCAGTCCATTTGCCTGTGCCCTTCTGCTGGGCTTCATCCAGAATCAAATCAACTAAAGGTTGCCCGGTATCAGGATCCATTTTCTTGAAAATGTTGGCGGTAATTTCAATCAAATAAGATTTTAACCGGCCTTCGTTCCAGGATGAAAAAACGCGGCTGATCGCGGGTGCATCAAGACCCAAACCTCGATGAAGAAGGTCGTATGCCTCCGCAATTAATTGCATATCAGCGTACTCAATTCCATTGTGTACCATTTTGACATAATGGCCAGCTCCGCGAGGACCAATATGCGTCACACAGGGTTCGCCATCTTCCGCTCTGGCAGCAATGGCTGTCAGGATGGGTGCTAATACCTGCCAGGATTCCAAACTGCCGCCCGGCATGATCGAAGGCCCCCATTTTGCCCCTTCTGCTCCACCTGAAACTCCCATCCCCACAAATTGAATCCCATGAGAATCAAATTCCCGAACACGCCGTTCGGTATCTAAAAAATGTGAATTGCCGCCGTCAATAACAATGTCACCTGGCTTCAGGTACGGGCTCAGTTGAGCCAAAGCACTGTCTACTGCCGCCCCCGCCGGAACCATCAACAAAATGCAGCGCGGGTCTTCCAGAGCAGCAAACATTTTCCTCAGGTCTCTTACCCCCAGCAAAGATTTGCCTTTGCTCTCGGCCTGTAACGAAACGATTTTCTGCTCATCCAGGTCATACCCCACAACTGGAAAACCGTTGCGTTCGATATTGAGCGCAAGATTGCGCCCCATCACTCCCAAGCCGACAACCCCAACTCGATACTTCATGAGATATACCTGCCTTTTGTAAATTTAGAAACCATATCGCTCCACACCACTTTGCACCAACCCAAAATCAAACAAAAGCTTCCTTATGGACACGAAATATCACCCAACAGAACATCGGTAATGATTGGATGCACTTTAATAAATATGGTTTCCAGTTAAACCACTTGTTTGCATACTTGCCTGGTCATTCCTTTTCCAGGGCAAAACCCCATTATTTTCTCACCTTAAAATCATTACCAATCCTGTTCATTTCGTTACAATCATTATATCGGTTTAAAGGTATCGAGGATGAAAAAAATTTATCCTGTGCATGCAACTTTCTTTAAATTACTGCCAGGGTTAGCCGCCTTGCTCTTCCTGGTTGGATGCAACACGCAGTTTTCTCCCGCAGCCCCAACGCCTGCCGGGGTTTTCACCACCATGCCGCCGCCACCGCCCCCCACGACCGTGCTTACCTTCACACCCACTGCCACCATCACACCCAGCCCAACCCCCACGCTGCACCCAATGAACATCCTGGCCGCTCGCCAGACGCCCTATCCCGGCAGCAGCATCACCATCGAAGAGACGCTCGAGCCGGGGGCCAATTACCACCGGTATATTGCCTGGTACGAATCCGAAGGACTGAAGATATATGGCTTATTAACCGTCCCCTTTGGCGAACCACCTGCCGCCGGCTGGCCAGCCATCATCTTTAACCACGGCTATATCCCGCCCGAAGTATACCGTTCTACGGAACGTTACATCGCCTATGTCAACAACCTGGCGGCCAACGGTTACATCATCTATCGTATTGATTACCGCGGACACGACCGCTCAGAAGGACAGCCCACCGGCGCATATAGCAGCCCAGGTTACACCACCGACGTACTCAACGCGGTCGCAGCCGTCAAAACCTTTCCCAAGGCTGATCCGCGCCGGATTGGCATGTGGGGACATTCCATGGGCGGTTACCTCACCCTGCGCGCCATGGTCATATCCTCCGATATCCGCGCCGGCGTGATCTGGGCTGGCGTGGTTGCCTCGTATCCCGATCTGATCTGCTGCTGGCGCACACCCAACCCCAATCAACCCACCGCCACGCCTGACCCGAACTTCCGCGGCGGTTGGCGCGCCTGGCAAAACACCTTTGGCACACCGCAGGACAACCCGGAATTCTGGCTGGGCATCTCGGCCAACAGCTACCTGAGCGATATTTCGGGTCCCGTGCAGCTTCACCACGGCACCGCCGACACCACCGTGCCAATCGCATTCTCGCGTACCCTCTACCAGCAATTGCTGGATGCCGGCAAAACGGTCGAATATTACGAATACGAGGGCGGCGACCACAACCTTGCCAAGTATTTCAGCACCGCCATGCAGCGCACGCTGAATTTCTATGATCAGTACTTGAAAAATGCTCCTTGAATCCCATGTGAGTGATTGGCTCTTATTGTAAAATCAAACCACCTGTTTATATAAAATCCGGCTTGTTGTCGCTGAACGGTTTTTTCCACCGTTAGGACTCACTTCACAAACGCTTATGCAGCCTGCAAATCACTCACCTGTAGATTGGAAAGCCGTCAGCGCTATCGTTTTAACAACTCTGATTCTTTCGATAGATCACTACCGAGATCTTATCCCGAATCTTACCTGGAATTCTGTTCTTTTATACTTTTTGCTTCCCATTCTGGTAATCGTTGTATTTTTCCGACAATCGCCCGCCAGTTACGGCTTCTGCATCGGTAACTGGAAATTGGGCCTGGCAGCCAGCGTGGTAAGTATTGCGGCTGTCACGATACTGGTGCCGTTTGTGCTGAATTTTAAAGAAATGGATGAGTATTATTCAGCAAATTACGGATCGCTGCTGCCATTCCTCACGGAATCTGCCGTTCGCATGTTTGCCTGGGAATTCTTTTTCCGCGGCTTTCTGCTTTTCGCGCTGGCGCGCATTGCCGGGCCCTATGCCGTCCTGCTGCAGGCTGTGCCTTTCACGCTGGCGCACTTCGGCAAACCCGAACTGGAAACCTTGAGCTGCATTTTCGGCGGCAGTGCGTTTGGCTGGCTGGCCTGGCGAACCAAATCATTCATTTATCCAGCGCTGATCCACACTTACCTTGGAATCATGATTGTTCTAATGGCGCAGTAAAGCATCTGCCTCACAGATTGTTCCGCCGTCCAAACGACTGCTCGATGTTGGTGCCGTGCATGCCAGCCTGAAAAGCGCGCTCATCCACCGGCGATAGCATTTGGATCATTTTTTCCGTCAGCAGCGGGTAGCGACGCAGATCGTGCATGCGCTTTTCAATCACTGCCACACCGCGCTCATCCGTTTCCCAGTTTACATTGTCCATCCTGCTCAGGTCAAACGGCCGCGTGTAACTCCGCAGCGTCTTAACGTGCTCAAGGTTGTAAAAATTTTCAAAATAAGTCATCACCAGTTCGCGCACGCTGCGGTGAATTGGCTCGCGGAATCGGAGACCGGCATAATTCGACTTGGCAACTGCACCCCAATAGCCGTCCACGCGATAAAGTGCCAATACGTGGTCATCGTCCATTCCCGCTTCTGGCCACAGGTCAATCAACAACGGTGGAAAGCCCATGCGCCTCAACGCAGCGGCCGCCAGCAGCGCGCCGTCATAACAATGACATTGCCCATCGCGAAGCACGGCCAACGGGCTGCGGTTGCGCTCCTCGGCAATATACGGCAAACTGTCCAGGTAGGCTTGCAGTTGCACCGGACTCCGAATGCTCAGGAATAAATTCAACTCCTTCTGACTAAGGCAATCTTCCAACCTTTTGCTCATCGTAATCTCCTGGCGCTGCATTTGAATGGATTATAACCACGGAAACGCATTTTTAATAAATCAGAGCCGGGTAGCGCCCGGCTCTGGGATCTTCTATTCGATTGTGCAGTGATCAGGATTCAACCGGTAAACCGTTGAGCATCCCTTCCAGGATGGTCTCAAGCGCAATCGTATGCACACAGCGCCCGCGCGTGGCAAAAAAGGTGCAATCGCATTGCCATTCGCCGTGGTCAAACGAGACCATGTGAGCGTTGTTATCCCCATCCACAACCACCTGCATTGACTTAAAATGGAACCTGTTGCGTTCCTGGGCATAGCGTTTGGCTTTCTCAATCTTGCCAATCATCCCGTAGTCCATGATCTGCGATCTCCTTTCAAGGGGTGAGTAGGTAGCAAAAAGGCACGCAATCAGACGCGTGCCTTTGATCTTTTACAAAAAATTATGTCACTTGAAACTCGCATAGCGGTTCGTTTTCGCTCCTTAATTAATCATATCCCTTAAAGCCAGGAAAGTCAACGACATTTTTCCAGTACAAAAGCATCTTCTCCATCCTGATAATAAGCCGGCCAGCGGTCCACCTGACGGTACTGGCTGCGCTCGTACATGCGCAGCGCCGGTTGGTTGCTGCAGCGCACGCACAGCCGCACGCAGGGCATGTTCATACCCTCCTCACAGGCCTGCAGCAGCGCGGTGCCAATGCCCAGACCGCGGTATTGCAACCGAACACCCACCGTGGTGATCCACCCCAGGTTCCGGCTTTTGTCAATTTCTCCGGCAATGAAACCAACCATCTCGTCAGCAATCACGGCTTTAATGCGCACCACACCCGGCATGGTCAACACGCCAATCAAATCCAGCAGCGGCCACGCATCGCGGTCAAAGCACTCATGCTCCAGCCGGTGCAACGCGCTCAAATCGCTCATTCGGGCAGGGATCAGGTCAACTGCCAGGGAAGTCATCCGCCGTCATCCTGTTGCAATCCCACCCCCTTCGGGCAAAGCCTTCGGGGGGTGGGTGATAGATCACATCAGGCTTGCGCCATCCGTCCGTTGCAAATATTACTCCTTGGATTCCTTCCGAATGTTGACAAAATTATCCAGCAGGCTGGTAAATTCCATCGGGAAGATGTACTTGGTTGACGGGCTGGCAGCCATATTCTTGAGCGTCTCAAAATACTGCAGCGTGAGGGTCTTACCGTCCACTTCCTTGGCTATGCCAAAAATTTGCTCCAACGCGGCAGAATAACCTTGCGCGCGCAGTAATTGAGCCTGCCGTTCACCTTCCGCTTTCAAAATTGCAGACTGCTTTTCACCTTCAGCGCGTAAAATGGCAGCTTGCTTTTCACCTTCAGCGACGTTGATATTTGCTTCGCGCGTACCAGTTGATTCAGTCACCACCGCACGGCGATTTCGCTCGGCACTAAGCTGGCGGTTCATCGCATCTTGCACATCACGCGGCGGAAGAATCTCACGAATTTCAACGTTGGTTACTTTCACACCCCAGCGTTCAGTAACTTCATCCAGGCGGGTGCGCAGCGCGGCGTTGATCTGCTCGCGTTCCGACAGCACACCATCCAGCATGATGCCGCCGATGACAGAGCGCAGTGTGGTGGTCGCGATACCCTGGGCTGCCAGCTCAAAGTTGCCGACCTGCAGCACGCTTTGGACTGGATCAAAAATCTTGTAGTACCACAGGAAATCAATCGAGATGGGCGCGTTATCCTTGGTGATCGAAGTTTGCGCCGGAATTTCGCGCACCTGCTCGCGCAGGTCGACTCGCACCGCACGATCGATAAACGGGATCAACAGCACCAGGCCCGGGCCGCGCGAACCAATGCAGCGGCCAAGCCGAAAGACGACCACACGCTGATATTCCGGCACAATTTTGATCGCTGTCGCCAGAAAGATGATCAGCAACAGGACAATGATGCCGACCAGGCAATACACCAGTTCAAATTCCATGAAAGACCTCCGTTGAAAAGAGTAAATACCGGTGGAGAAGGGTGGCTATTGGGATTTCGGTGGAAGTGCTTCGACCTGCAAAACCAACCCTTCGCGCCCAATCACCCGCACTGCCGCGCCTTTGGGTATAAATTGATCACTTCGTGCAGACCATTCTTCGCCGCCCACATAGACACTACCATCTGAGTGCACATCGGTTTGGGCTTCACCAATCTTCCCAACTAATGCGCCCAAATCCATGGAAGGCCGCATGCGTGCAGCTTCCAGGCCGCGGCGTGCGACAATCCATAAAATGCCGATTGCTGAAGCCGACATCAGCACAGCTAATACCGGGTTGACGGCCGGGCCACCTTCGGCGGTGCGAAACAAAAAAACAGAGCCGATTACCAGCGCAGCCAGAGATATGATCAGGTAAATCCATTGCTGCGACCGGCGCAATGCAAGCAGGAACGGAAAGACGCCGACCACCAAGAGGATCAACGCCCACCAGTTCGTCGGCAATGTAGCCACGCCGTAGCCGGCCGCCACCAGCGCAAACAATGCGCCAATTTCAATCACGCCGGTGCCCGGTGAGAATAATGCCAGCACGGCCAGCACAAAACCACTGACCAATAACACATAAGCAAGATTTGGATCGATTATGAGGTTCATTGTTTTCCGTGAAGACTACTTTCTCCCGCTGCAAAAATCCAGTAGAATGCTCTTCATCATTATACAACAATCGAAGAGAAGTATATGACCAATCGTCCTTAAAGCAAAACAGGCGGCCGATCAACCGCCTGTTTTACCTACCCTGTTTCCAAACCCTTTTCCCAATCCCATTCAGGAGATTCCATCATGGCGTAAATTTAGTTTATCCAGGAAAGATTAAAATAAATGAAATTGGTTATAAATCTTTTATTAATTATTTTACTGAGGAGTGCTCACTTCAGTTTCACGTGCGCCAACTGTAAAAAAGCCTGATCATCCTGTGAGGTTAGAAAGGAATGCCTTGGCAGAAAAGTGAATTGGCGCGGATTATCAGTAAAAACCAGTAATACATAATTTCGAGTTTGAATAATGCGGCGGAACATCTCCCCGCGCAACTCCGTTTCATCAAATCGGTTGCACACATGAATCTGATCCGCTGATACAGACCATTGCGTTTCAGCTAACATGCGTTCATCCTGCGCTGCAGTCTGTCGGATGCGTATCAACGGCGCTGCCACTGTTGCAACCGCAATCAGCAGATATGCCAGCGCAATCGCCAGGATGAAGATGGCGATACCGCTGCCCTGGGACTGGTAAATCAATGAAACCGGCACAGCCAGGACCACAAACAAAATTGACGTCACGGTTAGGAGGATGACCGACCGCTGCGCAAAGAAGAAAGCGAGCGTCGCATTCACGTAATCAGCCGGAGTGGGTTTAAAATGCGCGCGAATGATGTGCGGCATGAAACAAACTCCCGGGGAATGAAGGATGAAGGTATTATAGCGGTTCTTTCGTGATAAAATCGGGCATACGATCGAATATTTCTCGAGGTGTCCCATGTCCGAAACCATCCTGGTCGCCATTGCCTGGCCTTATGCCAATGCCGAAATTCACGTCGGCAACATCACCGGGTCGCACTTACCCGGTGACATCTTTGCGCGCTTTCACCGGCTCAAGGGCAACCGCGTGTTGATGGTTTCGGGTACCGACTCGCACGGTACCCCGGTCACCATCAAAGCCGACACCCAGGGCGTTCCTGTGGAAACGGTCTACAAGCAATACCACAATGGTTTCCTGGATCTCTACCAGCAATTGGGCATCGACTACGACCTCTTCACAACCACGCACACCCAGAATCATTTTAAGGTTGCGCAGTCGATTTTCCTTGCGCTGCAGAAAAACGGCTTCCTCTATGAAAAGAGCAGCGCGCAGTGGTACTCGCCCGCCAGCAAACGTTTCCTGCCCGACCGCTACGTTGAAGGCACCTGCTACATTTGCGGCGCCGAAGGAGCGCGCTCCGATCAATGCGATAACTGCAGCAATCCGCTGGATCCAGAAAAGCTGGTCAATCCGCGTTCTAAGATCGATGGTTCCACCCCGGAATTGCGAGATACGGTTCACTTCTACCTGGATCTCTCCAAACTGGAGCCGGCCGTCGCCAAATACCTGCGCGAGCGTAAATCCTACTGGCGCGAAACGGTTATCGGCCAATCACTCGGTCAGATCGAGAGCGAAGGGCTCAAGCCGCGCGCCATCACCCGCGATCTTGACTGGGGTGTTCCGGTTCCGCTGCAGGGCTGGGACGGCAAATGCCTGTATGTATGGTTTGAGGCGGTCATCGGCTACCTTTCTGCCACAATCGAGTGGGCGCAGGTCAGCGGCGATCCGAATGCCTGGAAGGAATGGTGGACCAATCCGCAAGCCAAAGCTTTCCACTTTATCGGCAAGGACAACATCTTCTTCCATGCTGCCTGGTGGCCGGCACAATTAATGGGCACCGGTGCGCAGTTCCTCGAGATTTTTGCTGGTGAAAGCGGACAGCCGCTCACCCTGCCCTACGACGTGCCTGCCAACATGTTCATGAACCTGGAAAACCGCAAAATTTCTGGCAGCAAAAACTGGGGCGTTTGGGGGCGCGATTTCCTCTCTCGCTACGATCCCGATCCGCTGCGCTACTACCTGACCGTCACCATGCCCGAAACGCGCGATACCGACTGGAATTGGGACGATTTTCTGCATCGCAACAACGACGAACTGGTGGCCACCTGGGGCAACCTGGCCAACCGCGTACTTTCCTTCTGCTACAAGCACTGGGAGGGCCGTATCCCCGAACCGGGTGAGCTGAGTCCAGCCGACCAGGAGCTGCTTGCGACCGTCGAAGAGGGCTTTGTAACTGTCGGAAAAGAGATGGAGGCCGTGCACCTGCGCGCCGCGCTGGCCGAAGCAATGCGCCTTGCAACCGAAGTGAACAAATACCTTGACCGCGAAGCTCCCTGGCAGGCCGTGAAAACAGACAAAGCGGCAGCCGGACGCACGATTTACACAGCCATCCGCGCTATCGACTCGCTCAAGGTGCTGTTGGCGCCATTCCTGCCCTTCACCAGCGAGCGGTTGCACAGCTTTCTCGGCTATACGCAACCACTTTTTGGAAAACAGTTTGTCGAAACAATTCAGGATGAATTAGGCGATCATAGTGTACTGCGCTATGATCCAGATGCCTCTGCTGGCAAATGGCAGCCCAGTCAAATTGAACCGGGCCGCTCCATTCAACAACCCCAGCCGCTCTTTAAAAAGCTGGACGCTACCATTGTGGAAGAAGAACGAGCCCGTTTAGGCGAACCGCAATAGCAAACTCAGCAAACATTAACAACAGGGCTGCCCTGAAAAGGTAGCCCTGTTGTCTTTTTACCGTTCAATCGGATTGACGCCGTATTTGGCGATCAGATCGTCCAGCGCTTCCCGCAGCAGTTCAGCCTCGCCAGCCTGGCGTTCTGCAGCCAGCTTGCTCAGGCGCTCCAACTGCGTCTGCGTGTAATGGCTGGTTTTGGGCACCATGCGCTCGTCATACGCCAGGCGCACCTTTCCGCGGCCAGTGGCCTTCGCGCGGTACAAAGCCTGATCCGCCTTGCGCATCAGCTCAGATTTCAAGCGCCCGTCAATTGGCGCGCAGGCAATCCCTGCACTGATCGAGATTCCCGCAACCTTTCCAGCTGCGCCTGATAGTGTGATCTCACGTTCCGCGGCCATGCTGCGCATTTTTTCCACCAATAGAAATGCTTGTTCTCGTTCAGTTGATGGAAACAGCAGTGCAAATTCATCTCCACCGTACCGGCAAACCGCGGCTTCTTCCCCGGCACACTCCCGCAGAATGGCGGCGACGGCTTGCAGCACTTCATCACCGCCGGCATGCCCGTAGGTCTCGTTAATGTTGAGGAAGTTGTCAATGTCGATAAAAGCCAGCGATAGCGGCGTTTCGCCAACTTTATGCTTTTCCAGCGCCTGGTCAAAGAAATCATTGAAGGCTCTCCGGGACATTAACCCCGTGAGCAGGTCATTTTCATTTGACATGAAACACTCCTTTATTATAGAATACTATATATTAATAATATATAGAAATAATATGTTTGTCAATTACAGTTTTGTAATATAAAAAAACCGCCCGATCGCCGGGCGGTGCAAGTCCTTCAGAAGAATTACTTCCAACGCGTGGCTTGATCCAGCCGTTGCATCATGGCCGCGTCCAGGCGCAGCCCAACCGCCCCAAGGTTGTCCTCCAGCTGCTCCAAATTGCGCGGGCCGATGATCGGGCTGGTGATCACTTCCTGGCTCAAGAGCCAGGCCAATGCCACCTGTGAAATGCTTTTTCCGCCGAGTTCACCACTTATTTCGGCCATCAAATCCAAAAGTGCCCAATTCTGCTCGGTAAAATACCGGCTGACGTTGCGGGCGCTGCCGGCATCCATATGGTCGCGTTTATATTTGCCGGTGAGGAACCCGCCTGCCAGCGGACTGTAGGGAATCACGCCCAGACCATATTTCCTGCACACCGTCGCCAATTCCTGCTCAAACTCCTGCCGGTGCGCCAGATGATAATGCGGTTGCAGGCTGTCGAAGCGCGCCAATCCCTGCCGGTCGGAGGCCCACAGTGCTTCCATTAACTGCCAGGCTGGATAATTTGAACAGCCGATGTAGCGCACCTTGCCCTGGCGCACCAGGATATCCATCGCAGAAAGCGTTTCCTCAATGGGCGTATTGGGGTCAGGGCTGTGAGTTTGATAAAGATCGATGTAATCGGTCTGCAGGCGGCGCAAAGAATCCTCCACCATGCGTAAAATGTGCGTGCGGGAAAGGCCTTCATCATTCGGGCCGTCGCCCATTCTCCCGCGCACCTTGGTGGCAATTACCAACCGGTCGCGTGAGATGGCGCGGCTTTTCATCCACTTCCCGATGATCATCTCCGACACGCCGCCGGGATTGCCTTCCACCCAACGCGAATAGATATTGGCAGTATCAATAAAGTTGATGCCAGCCTCGAAGGCTTTATCCAGCACCACAAATGACGTACCCTCATCCGCCGTCCAACCAAATTGCATGCTGCCCATGCATAATTCCGACACCTTCAAACCGGTCCGGCCAAGTTTACGATACTCCATTTTTATCTCCGTTTTTTCCAGGATTCTTCAAGATCAATTCGTGGGCCATTCCAGCCGGAAGCAGACGCAGATAAACTTCAGCGATTTGAGTGATGATCAACCGATCGGCAAACTGTGCCTCCACGCGCCGGCGGCCGGCCGCGCCCATGCGTTTGCGCAGTTCCGTGTCATCCAACAGCCGTGCCAACGCCTGCGCCAGCGCCGTCGGGTCGTTGGGCGGCACCAATAAACCATTCACGCCGTCTTCCACCACCTCGCGGCAGCCGGGCACATCGGTGGCAACAATCGCCCGCCCGCAGGCAGCCGCCTCGATCAACACCGTCGGCAGCCCCTCTCCCAACGAGGGCAGCGTCACCACCGCCGCCTGTGCATACACGGTCTCCATTTCTGCCTGAAAACCCCACCACTCAGCCAGTCCGGCTTCCTGCCAGGCCCGAAGCGTGTCTACATCTACGGTAGCCGGGTTGCCAGGATCGGGTTCACCAACCAACACCACCCGCACGGGATGCGTTTCTTTTAAAATGCGCGCCGCATCAATCAGCGTACCCAGGCCTTTATCCAACAGCATGCGCGCCGGAAAGAGCACAATAGGCATGCCAGAGGGCTCTGGCAGCGGCAGAAACCGATTCACGTCCACGCCCACGCCCTGGATGACGCTGGTTTTTTCTTCCGAAATTAGCTTTAAGTCAATGAATTGCTGTTGATCGCTGGGATTTTCAAAAATCACGGCCAGGTTGCGGTGTGAAAAGGCCAGCCGATAAAGCGGCAGCACCACTCTGCGCAGCGCCGCACCCTTCCTGCTCTGATTGAGGAACACAAAACCCAGGCCGGTGACCGAATTGACCAGCGCGGGAACGTTGGCCAACCGTGCCGCCAGCGATCCGTAAAGCACCGGCTTGATGGTAAAGTGATGAACCAAATCGGGCTTTTCTCGCCCATAAATCGCCGCCAGCCTGCGCACTGCATCAAACTCATGCAACGGCTCGGTGGTTTTGCGGCCGACATTCCACTCAATCCAACGAAAACCATCCGCCAGGATATCGCTGACAAACTTCCCGTTTGGCGAAACCAAAACTACCTCGGCTCCGGCAGTGCGCAGCCAGCGCGCCAGCGACAGGCGAAAGTTGAATAGATACCAGTCAGTATTGGCCGCCAGGATGATTTTCATGCTGACCGAACTTTCAGCGCAGAAATTTCGGCATAAAGCGACTTCAATCGAGCTTCCATCACCTGCCACGAATAGGTTTGCTCATATGCGCGGCGCGCATTTGCTCCCAGTTCGCGGCGCAAATTCGGCTGGTTGGCCAAGCGCTGCAGAGCTTCTTCAAGTTCAGCCACATCTCCATACCTTACCAGCATTCCGGCATTTGCTGCAGCGATCATGCGGTCCATATTGGTATCGCGCGCAACAATGATCGGTTTGCCCAGCATCATCGCCTCAAAGACTTTGTTCGGACTGGAATAGCGATGATTAGGAATAGCCGGGTCGTACGTCGCGAAAAGCACGTCTGCACTCTGGCTAAGTGCAAGCGCCTGGTTGTAGGCCACACGGCCATACAGGCGCACGTTGGGCATCGACTTCGCTCGCTCAATTATTTTCGCCTCATCGCCGCCAAAACCAGCCAGTTCCAGAAACCAGTTGGGATGCCGAGAAAGCACATCCAACATTTCAAACAGGCCTCGTTCTTCCTGCAACAAACCCACATACGCCAGGCGCAATTCCCCGACTGGCGACGGGTTGAAGGCAGGCAGATCCTCCGGTCGCACATCTTCGGGACTGTTGTAAACAATGCTCATGCGCCTGGGTTTCGCTCCGGCAATTTGTTCCACCCGTGCGTCATCAACCAGGATCAGCGCATCTGCCTGATGGATGCACGTCAAATCCATTTTACGGATGCACGCCTTTATCCACCCCGGCGTGCGGCGCAAGTGATCCGCGTAGAAATCAAAAATATCGTAGACCACTGCATGTCCCCAACGACGCTTGCACCACAAAGCAGGCAGAATGGTGTCAAAGTCGCAGGCATGGATAATGTCAAATTCATGATGGTGCGCGGTCAGCCAGCAGAAAAGCCCCCACTGCCATCGCAGCAGGTTAGGCAAATTGGCCAACCCGCTGCCGAACTCTGCCCGGATGGGTATGCGTTGAATTTCAAAACCTTCGACGGTTTCACGAATTGGCAGCGCGGCAGTGCGATCCCAGCCCAGTGCGGTCACCGGGTAACCTGCACGGTGTAGTGCGCGCGCAATTTTTTCCACGCGCGGGTCAGGTGCAATCGGATTCGAGCGCAGGATCAGAACACGCGCCTTGGCTTGCCTCGCTATGGATTCATTCTGCAGCGGTTTCATGCCCTCAATCATGCTTACGATTATATAGTTTTTGAATGATGTAATTGGGCCGTTTCTTCACTTCCTGATGAATTTGACCGATATAAATTCCCAACAGGCTGACCAATACAGTCAGAGAGCCGCCGGTGATCAAGATGAGAAAAACTATCGAACTCCAACCTGGTTGCAAGGTGCTCTGCCGTCCGGTGATCCAGAAAAACAAAACATAGATCGCTTCAAGCACGGCAAGCAGAAGGAAAACCCCGCCAATAACAAAACCAATGCGCAGAGGAACCAGTGAAAAGGAGAATATTGCATTTTCAGCCAGGATTAGCATTTTCTTAAATGTGTATTTAGACCTGCCAGCAATCCTGACCTGCGGGGTGTATGGGATATCTACTGAGGGAAACCCCAACCAGGGGATAATGCCGCGGATAAACATATGATATTCCTTCATCTCTCGGAAAGCTAGCACAGCCCCGTGCGACATCAGGCGGAAATCCGAAGACCCGGGCGCAATCTGCGTATCGCCCAGCTTGTTGATCAGCCAGTAAAACCAGCGGGACGTGGTTCGCTTGAAAAATCCAACCTTCTCATCATCCATGCGCTGCATTTGAACGATATCGTATCCGTCTCGAAACTTCTGAAGCATAACAGGTATCAATTCTGGCGGGTGCTGACCGTCACCGTCCATTGTGATCACCACATCACCGTCCGCCAGGTCCAGCCCGGCGGTCAGGGCAGCCTGGTGGCCAAAATTGCGGCTCAAACGCACCACCGTGATGCGCTCATCTTCCGCCAGGCTGAATAAAACCATTGGTGTCCGGTCGCTGGAACCATCGTCGATATAGAAGACTCTGCAAGGTTGCTTCAGTCCGTTCAGGACGGCCATCAGTCGCTGGTGAAACGCAAAAAGTGCCTGCTCTTCATTGTAAACAGGGACAACAATGCTGATTTCAAAATCATCGCTCAGGAATTCCGGTTGATTTATATGCATGCCTTGCCTGCTCCCCTGTTAACTGGCGGAAGGTGATAATTTAGCCTTCATCACGCTGTGAATTGATTGTATCCTGACCCATTGAATCCGCGCAACCCGCATCCGGATTTGGATCAGAGTGCCTATGGTATAATCCCCCAAGGTATTTGCAACAGGATAATATCGCCCAGATGAAGAGACATTTGCCTTTTTCTGTAAAGGATCTTATTAATTTACCTGGCATGCTCGCTTACCTTTATCGGCAGCGAGAATTAATCAAAACCATCACATGGAAGGATTTTAAAGCCCGCTACCGCGGATCCTTCATGGGTTTCTTCTGGGCAATTTTCCAGCCGCTGCTCATGATGGCGATCTACACGCTGGTCTTTTCCACATTCCTGAGCGTCCGGTTCGGCAACAGCGATTCGCCGCTTACCTTTTCGGTATTCCTACTGTGCGGCCTTTTACCCTGGACTGTCTTTTCTGAAAGTCTTTCCAACGCCGCGACGATCATTCGTGGGAATTCCAACCTCGTTAAACGGGTCGTATTTCCTCTGGAGGTGTTGCCCTTCAGCTCCGTCCTGACCAGCATCATCCAGCAATTCATTGGTTTTGCCCTGCTGCTGCCCCTGGCATTCCTGGTCAATAAAGGCTTCTATTGGACGTTGCTTTATGTTCCCGTCATCATGATCCTGCAAATCCTCATCTCGACGGGAATCTCTTGGTTTTGGGCCAGCATGTGCGTTTACATCCCGGACTTGAGACAAATCACCGGGCTCATCCTTTCTGCCATGATGTTTTTGACACCGCTTTTTTATCCAAAGGATGCCATCCCTGCAAAAATTTCGTGGATCAGCGACATCAACCCGATGGCCTACATCATTGAAATGTACCGGAAAGCGTTTTTGACCGGTGAAAGCATTCCCGGACGCGATTTTGCAATTCTCAGCGCGTTTGCCCTTGTGCTGTTCATGACAGGCTTCTTCTGGTTTAATCGGACGAAGAAAGGTTTTTCAGACGTATTATGACTGACATTGCGATATCAGTCGAAAAGCTCAGCAAAATGTACCTGCTGTACAACCGTCCGGTTGATCGGTTGAAACAGAGTCTTTTCGGGCCGTTTGGCAAGAATTACGCGCGCATCTTCTGGGCGCTTCAGGATGTTACCTTCAGCGTGGAAAAGGGCCAGGCCATCGGCATCATCGGCCGCAACGGCAGCGGCAAGAGCACCCTGCTGCAAATTCTGGCGGGCACGCTGGCGCACACCGAGGGCGAGTATCAAGTCAACGGGCGTGTCGCGGCCCTGCTCGAACTGGGCGCGGGATTCAACCCGGATTTCACCGGGCGTGAAAACATCTATCTCAACGGTGCGACCCTGGGCATTCCCGAAAAAGAGATGCGCAAAATGGAAAGCGCGATCATCGATTTTGCTCAGATCGGCGACTTCATCGATCAACCGGTGAAAATTTATTCCTCTGGCATGTTCGTGCGCCTGGCATTTGCGATTGCCACCTGCATTGAACCCGAAATCTTGATCGTGGATGAAGCGCTGGCCGTTGGCGATGCCGGCTTTGTGATCAAATGTATGAACCGGATGCGCGAAATGCGCGAACGCGGCACCACCATCGTCCTGGTCACGCACGATGTGCAAACCGTGCGCAGCTTTTGCGATGTTGCGCTGTGGTTGCATGAAGGAAAAATCCAGGGATATGGCTCACCAGCAGATATAACTGGACAATACTTGCGGTTCTTGTTTGAAGAACAAAACAGTCAAAGTACCATAAACGAACAAGCACCAAAAATCTCCTCCAATTTAAAGTCCACGACAAACCCAGCAAAACCTCTAATATTTTTAGGGGATTGTACTCATCTGACACGATGGGGCAGCGGAGAAATTCAGGTTCAAGCATGCCAAATGGATAATGGCATGCAGACTGAGTCGTACTTGTTCGAGTACGGGCAAAAACTCAAGATAACTATACAGGCTTTAGCAGTTGTGGATGTGCCATCGCCTTTTATCGGCTTTGGTTTTTCATTCCGTAACACTAAAGGTTTAGACATCATTACTTTTACAACCCTTGACCAAAATATCCATTTTCAAGGATTGCAGGCTGGTCAATCTGTTGTTTTAGAATTCGAAATGAAGAATATTCTTGCACCAGGAAGTTATGCGCTCGTACTCAACATAGAAAACCGGCCAAATAATAAACCGCAGTATTTTGACTTTATCGAAAACGCGATTCTGTTCACGGTTGTTTCTGATATGCACATTTATTCAGTTGTTTTACCAGATATTCATCATGACATTCGGACTTTCTAGCATCATTAATGGATCATTATGACCAATCACGAATCTGAATTAAAAAAATGGGATGAGATTTATGCAACCTCTGATGCCTTGGAAGAAGATGAGGCCATGAGGATTTTTAATAATGAATTTGCTACCGAAATTCTTAAATTACTCCCTGAGGGTGGGCGCACTTTGGAGGTGGGCAGCGGCGGTGGATGGCAGAGCCTTGCCCTGGCCCGGACAAAGAAATTTCAAACAACCTTAATGGATTTTTCAAAAGAAGCGTTGAATTATTCTAGAAAAATCTTCGAACGAGAAAACCTAACGGCCACCTTTTTGCAGAGAAACGCCTTCGAGAACGGCACAGCAGAATTCGACTTGGTATTTAATGCGGGAGTTTTGGAGCATTACACCTTTGATGAGCAAGTAAGTATGATTAAAGCCATGGCATCTTACAGTAAAAAATTTGTCATGGTATTGGTTCCAAATTCCGCATGTTTTTGGTATTGGATTTGGAGAGCTCAAATCACTCAGGATGGTGGTTGGAAATACGGCGTTGAAAACCCCCTATCAGATTTATCCAAGCAATTTGAAACAGCAGGTGTCCATTTTATTGGTGTGCGTTATTTTGGAAAGGATTGGGCAGAGTCATTTATTACCAATTTACATGGGATTGATGAGCAATTTAAAAACCTTGTCTTAGACACACACCGTTCAGGTTTATTTTCGGAAAGAGAGAGTTCTTATTTACTAGCAGGGCTGGGAGTCGTCGACGAACAATTCAATTCGGTGGTTGACCAATGGGCACCCCTTGGTGAATCTTTAAAATTGAATGAAGGCTCTCTCCAAGCCAGGGTGATTGAATTATCAACTCAAATAAAGAACCTCGAAAAAGATTCTTTAAGAAAAGCTGAAGTAATTCAGGAAAAAGAAAAGGTGATTGCCGCCCAATTACAGGTAATAAACAGAATTGAAGAAAAGTTAAATGAAATATATTCAAGCAACGCTTGGAAGTTGATTCGTTTCATCTGGGGAGCGCGAGTAAAACTGTTGCCAGATAACAGCGTCCAAATGAAGTTTGTGCAATATATTACGAAGACAATGTCTCGCGGTGCGAAAGCAATCGTTGCAGCATCAAAAGTTATAAGGCTGGGTTTCTTCAAAATTCTACGGCAGCTAACACCAAAAAAATTGCAAGTTTTACTTGACGAATTTAACAAGCAGGTCAAATTACCAGATCGAAGCCGTGTTGCGGTTTATGCGCCACCTGAGATATTTCCAGCATATCCAAACAGACTACCATGGTCTTACGAGGACGACCAATACCTGCGCTCTCAAGATTTACAAGTATCGCTGATTGCCACTGTCTTGAATGAGGCATCGCGGGCAGATGAATGGCTTGATTCACTTCTTCAACAAACCACTCACCCGAGCGAGTTAATAATTGTAGATGGTGGTTCAACTGATAAGACAGTAGAATTACTGCATAAGTTTGCGAAAAAAGCACCTTTTAGGGTCAAAATCCTGATTGAACCAGGCGTAAATATTGCAAAAGGTCGCAATATTGCCATACAGAATAGCTCGTCTGAGATAATCGCTTGCAGTGATTTTGGCTGTATCCTTGAAAAGAAATGGTTAGAGAATCTCATCAAACCATTCTCAGTGGACTCGACCATTCATGTTAGTTTTGGTTTTTCTCGCCCCGTTGATGACACTTCAATCTATGCCAAATTTCTATTCAGCAAAATTGATGAGTTGGATCCACAAAGTTACCTCCCATCTTCAAGAAACCTGGCTTTTCGAAAATCAGTATGGGAGAAAGTAAATGGTTACCCCGAATGGCTCACGGACGCTGGTGAAGACACTTTATTTGACCTACAAATCAAGAGCCTTGAATATAACTGGTGTTTCACACCTGAAGCAACAGTAAGCTGGCATGGTCCAGCAAACAAGAAGAAATTGCTTCGCTTGATACGGCGTTATGCGACTGGAGATGGTGAAGCTGGAATTTTTAGTGATCAATATCGAAAAAAATTCTATGGATTGTTGAAAACCTTATTTCTTTTTGGGTTTTTATTTATTGTTGCGCTGGTTTTCGCGCTTTTAAACCTATGGATGCCCCTTGCAATTATTACCGCAATAGGATTACTTGCGGTGATTTTGAAGGGGTTTAGGGTTGTGTATCATAAAAAGGATGATCGATCGCCATCGCAAAGATTGTCTGATTATTTTTCATTGAACCAAATTCGGTTGGCTCAAGTTGAAGGTTTTATTGCTGGGATAAAAAACCGGCCGACTGTCGAACAGCGCCAAGCCGACCGCTACACAGAGATGTTAGAAAAAATACTTGCCAACCATCCAGCCTCTAAAGGTGTTGTCATTTACCCACCAACACATGACTGGGGTTATATGTTCCAACGCCCCCACCAAATCGCAAGGGAATTTGCTCGCCAGGGTTATTTATTCTTCTACTGCACGAAAAATGAAATGGCTGACACAGTTTATGGGTTTACAGAAATTGACCCGGGTCTTTATCTATGCAATGTTCCGACCAAGACTTTTAGCAAATTAAAGTCTCCGGTCTTATACCTGGGTGTGGCGAAACACGCAGAATTGATTAAAGATTTAAGTAATCCGCTTGTTATATATGATCATTATGATGATCTTGCTGTTTCGTCAACACCGATGAAAATGCATTTGGCCGCAATGAGGGCCGCAAATATAGTGATAACGACAAGCGATCCACTTTTGAAGGAAGCCCAAAAAATTCGCTCAGATATCCTGCTCATTCCAAACGGTGTTGATTATGATTTTGTTAAATCTTATCGAGATATTGGTGAGGAGTCCGCTCCAACTGACTTAGAGGCAATCCTTGCGGAACAAAAACCCATTATTGGGTATTCAGGCGCATTAGCAGAATGGTTTGATTATGGCCTTGTTGATTATCTGGCGAAACAACGCCAGGAATGGAACTTTGTTATTCTTGGCACAAATTACGATGGCACGCTAGATAAATCAAACCTTCTGGCGAATTCAAATATTTATTGGTTGGGCATGAAAAAATATGAGGATTTATTTCATTATATTCGTCATTTTTCTGTAGGCATCATACCATTCCACGTAAATGAAATCACTCTGGCTACTTCTCCGTTAAAACTCTTCGAGTATGCAGCGTTACTTAAACCAATCATTACGACTGCGCTTCCTGAGTGCACAAAATATGACGAAGTATTGATCGCAAAGAACAAGAATGAATTTCTGTCAAATATTGAGATTGGGTTAGTAAAAGCTCAGGATCCGGAGTACATAAGAAAACTAGACCTGCTGGCGCAACGAAATTCATGGGAATCAAAGGTCAAATTGATTATCTCTGAAATTAATAGAGTATCCAAACAGGATACTGCCCCGTAAAATCAATTAATTTGAACCGTTTTTTCATTGAAAACCAGGAGAGTTTTTGTGTCAATCAATCCAAAGAGTTACGCAAAAAACAGTATTGGCCCTTACCTGGTTGTGATCTCATTTGCAGGAATTCTGACGGCTATTATTGTAACAATTTTTTACTCAATTGCCGTTTTTCAAAATCCAGGACTTTTCCCCAGTTTTCCAAAAGCAGATTATAGATGGGCTTTGTTCTATGTTGTTTGTGCATTGTTGGCCATGGGGTTGATGTGGATCCATAAGGGAAAATTATTACTGGTGATTTTAGGCATAAGTTGTGTTTCATTTTTAATCTTTGCTGTTTCTGTTCAAGGCGTTGCTGCATCATTAATTAGCCTATTAATATTAACTATTCTAAGCACAGCCATCGGGAATTTCCTCCTATGGAAACTGGGCCTGAGTGCCCATATTGCTCTATTAGAAAATTTGGCTTTTTCAGCTTGTATTGGTTTGGCAGTCTTAATGGCTCTCACAATGATTGCAGGTTTTGCCAATCTATTGTTGCCTTGGATCGCCTGGAGTATGGTTATTGTATTGACCCTCATTTTCGTGCCAGGTTTTTGGAAAAGGAATCAATCTGGTTTTGTTTCAACTTATACAAAAATTAAGACTGCCTTTCTTAATCACGATCAACGTCTATCCTCCTATCTTCTGGCACTTTTCTTAATTTCCTTTTTTGGCGCTGCTATCTGGTCAATCACTCCAGCAACCAATTTTGATGCGTTGAATTATCACATTGGAGTCCCTGAAATTTATATCCGCGCTCAGGGGATCATCCCTGTAATGGAAAATCAAAATAGTTTTCTGGCTCATTATGCAGAAATGTTGTATACACTTGCGCTGTTGCTTACAGGTCAACCCCTTCCTGGTTTAATGCATCTATCATTTAGTTTTTTAAGTGCTGTTTTTGCATATAGCATGGCCAGGAAATTTTCAAGTGTTCTTACGAGTATCATCTCTGCAATCCTTTTTTATTCTGCTCCTTTCATTGCATTTCAAGCAGGAATGCCAAAAAATGAATTATTTCTGGCAGCGTATTGTGCTGCTGCAATGTTAGCAGCCTATGAGTGGTGGAGTAAGAATAACCGAGCCTGGCTTCTCATCACCAGTCTTATGATCGGCATTGCAGTTGGTATTAAAACATCTGCATTACCAATTCTCTTCCCTTTAGGAATTGTCATTATCTTATTATCTTTTTACCGGAACCGATTAGGACGACCTTTTGCCCTCGACATGGCAGTTCTGGCAACCTTAATCCTTCCATGCCTTCCATGGTTCCTCCGCGACTATCTTTGGGCTGGAAATCCTATCTATCCGGCACCTTTTCTCACCAATATTTTTCCGCTTAATGATGGCTGGGATTATCCATTTTTTCCTGCAAGAACATATCAACCTGTAGGAAATCTACTCACTTTGCTTTTCCGGTTGAATAGCAACTGCGGCTTGCTTTGTAAAGAAACACCTGGAGTGGCCATGGCAGGATTACCATTATTATTCCTGCCTTGGGCTTATGTTTTCTTTGATGATATTAAAAAGCGAAAAGAATTATTAGGAATATTTTTATTTGCGTTAATTACAGTATATCTTTCGTTTCTCACGACGAAAAGCGCAAGGTATGCTATTGCAATCTACCCATTGTTAGCTTTCTTGTCAGCGATGAATTTGGATGCATTAAACCACCTTTGGAGACCCAAGAAAGCTTTTCCAATTATGGTTGGGGTGGCCCTCTTACTTTCTTCGGGATACATTGTTGCAACAAGACTTGTCTTAACAGTCACCCTCTGGTCTGATGACGATCGTTACCCAGTCCGTTATCTTGTTGGCAAACAGACATCTGAACAATTTTTATCCGAAACCCTTCCAGTATACGATGCATTGCGATACCTAGATAAAGTCGCGCCAGGCAAAAAAGTCCTCTCGCTGGGCAACGAATCAAGAGGGTATACAAGTGCAAAGATTTTTGGGCCAATTTTCTCACCCGAAGCCCGACAGATCATGATGAATTCCAATAGTCAAGAAAGTCTTCTCAAAGCTCTTCATGAAAATAATTATGATTACATACTGATTTATCCATCTGGTCAGCGAAAAGATTGGGAATTCTATACTTCACCCTATTTAGATGACAATTTTTTTGATTCCTATACTCAACTGGTGTTTGCGAAGAACACAATCTCAGTTTACAAATTTTATCCAGAGGGCGCTCCCGTCCAAAAAGCCGCTCAAAACCTTCTCATGAATCCAGGATTCGAAGATATATCCAGTCTATTACTTCCCAACGGTTGGGAGGTTACTGGTGAACCAGAAATAAATCGATTGTCTGGTAATGCCCATAGCGGAAATGTATCTGTAACCGTAAAAGGTCCTTCTGCTTCAGTGCTTTATCAAGATATTACTGTTCAACCCGGTGAATTGTATACAGTCGGGTATTGGGTGAAATCGTATTATCCGGATCAAAAAGTGCAAATCTTCTTTAGCTGGTTAAATCAACAAAAACAAGAAATCGGGAGAAATGCTGACTGGCAGGAAATTAAACTGGATTGGTCGCACTACACTTTATCAGCAAGCGCGCCAGATGATGCCAAATATGCGCGGGTGTATGTCAGTATTTCAACAACCGGAACCGCCATATTTGATGATGTTTGTTTTTCGAATAGCCAGAAATGCCCATAAACCACCTTAGTGGTCATTCTTCATCAAAACTATTAACGTTTCAATCAAAGTTACTATTTTTTATGTATAATTTGATTTTATAATGCCAATGAATATTACCTCCACCTCAATCTCATCCATTCTTATTCTCGAACCGCGCGTCTTTGCCGACGAACGCGGTTTTTTTATGGAAACCTATCAGGCCAAAAAATTCGCCGAACTGGGCATTCCAGATCATTTTGTTCAAGACAACCAGTCTGGCTCACGCCGCGGCGTTCTGCGCGGACTTCACTATCAGGTACTCAATCCCCAAGGCAAACTGGTGCGATGCGTGGCCGGCATGATTTTCGATGTGGCCGTAGATTTACGCCGCAGTTCGCCCACCTTTGGCCGCTGGGTGGGCACAATTCTTTCTTCCGAAAACAGGCGCCAGTTGTGGATTCCCGTCGGTTTCGCGCACGGGTTTTACACGCTCAGCGATTGGGCTGAAGTGATTTACAAAGCCAGCGATTATTACAACCCGCAGGGTGAGCGCTGCCTGCTGTGGAATGACCCGCAGGTCGGCATCCAGTGGCCGGTGCCGCCGGGTGAATCCCCGATACTCTCGCCCAAAGACCAGCTCGGCCTGCCGCTGGAACAGGCCGAGACTTTCAAATAACCATCACCGGATGATCTTCTGCAGACAAGGGAGGAAAACATGCGAAATCTGTTGGTGACCGGCGGCGCCGGATTTATTGGATCGAATTTCATCCGACTTACCCTGGCGCAGCGGCCAGAAGTGCGCATCTTCAACCTGGATGCACTCACCTATGCAGGCAGCCTCGAAAACCTGCGGAACCTCCCGGACCCTGACCGGCATGTTTTCGTCCAGGGCGATATTTGCAATCGAGAACTTGTCGACCGCCTGCTGCACGAATACAATATTGATACCATTGTCCATTTTGCCGCTGAATCGCATGTTGACCGTTCGATCCTGGGGCCCGGGCAATTCATCCAGACCAATATTATCGGCACGTTCACCCTTCTGGAAGCCGCCCGGCAAGTCTGGTTGAATGAAAAACGCCTGCCCATCGACCAGGTGCGCTTCCACCACGTTTCCACCGATGAGGTATTCGGATCCCTTGCGCCGCTGGACCCGCCTTTCAACGAAACCACACCCTACGCGCCCAACTCACCATATTCCGCTTCCAAGGCATCCAGCGACCACCTGGTGCGCGCCTATCTGCACACCTACGGTCTTCCTGTCACCCTGACAAACTGCTCCAACAATTACGGCCCTTACCAGTTTCCCGAAAAATTGATCCCGCTGATGATCCTGAACGCGTTGGAAGGCAAACGCCTGCCGGTTTACGGCGACGGCAAACAGGTGCGCGATTGGCTGTACGTCGAGGACCATTGTGAAGCTATCCTGGCTGTGCTGGATCGCGGCAAGGTAGGCGAAACCTACAATATCGGCGGCAACAACCAGCCCTTCAACATCGAAATCGTGACCGCCATCTGCGCCATCCTGGATGAATTGCTGCCCGATTCGCCCTTTGCACCGCATGACAGCCTGATCACCTACGTCACCGATCGCCCCGGCCACGACCGGCGCTACGCCATGAACATCAGCAAGATCGAGCGCGAATTGGGCTGGCATCCCAAAGAATCGCTCCAAACCGGCCTTGAAAAGACAGTACGCTGGTACCTGGATCACCCGGAGTGGGTGCAGGCTATCCGTCAGACAGGTGATTATAAAACCTGGATCGACCAAAATTATACGCAGCGCGGAGGGAAGAAATCATGAAAGGTATTATCCTGGCAGGTGGCAAGGGCACGCGGCTGTATCCGATCACCCTGGGCGTCAGCAAACAGCTCTTGCCGGTTTACAACAAACCGATGATCTATTATCCGCTCTCCATGCTGCTGCTTGCTGGTATTCAGGAAATCCTGGTGATCAGCACGCCGGAAGATCTGCCCATCTTTCGACGCCTGTTGGGCAGCGGCGAGCAGTGGGGCGTCCGCTTTGAGTACGCCGAACAGGATCAACCGCGCGGTTTGGCAGATGCCTTCCGCGTGGGCAGACGGTTCGTGGACGGAAAACCTGCCGCGCTTATCCTGGGCGATAATATCTTTTACGGCAGCGGCCTGGCCCGCCAATTGCAGGCTGCTGCTCAATTGCAAGACGGCGCCATGATTTTTGCTTATCCCGTCCACGATCCGGAACGCTACGGCGTGGTAGAAATCGACAAACAGGGCAAAGCGCTCAGCATCGAGGAAAAACCCGCCAAACCCAAAACCAACCTGGCCGTTCCAGGCATGTATTTTTACGATCACAAGGTAACTGAAATTGCAGCCAACCTCAAGCCTTCACCGCGCGGCGAGTTGGAAATCACCGACCTGAACCGAATTTACATGGAAAAAGGGAACCTGCATGTTCAGGTGCTCAGCCGCGGCATCGCCTGGCTGGACGCCGGCACACACGAATCCTTACTGCAAGCCGCCAACTTCGTTCAGGCGGTGGAAGAACGGCAGGGACTGATGATTTCCTGCCCGGAAGAAATCGCTTTCCGCATGGGCTTTATCAATAAAGAGCAACTGGCAGAACAAGCCAAACGTTATGCCAGCAACGGTTATGGGCTTTATCTGCTGCGCTTGCTGGAGGAAATGGAATGACGCTGCGAATTTTGCTGCTGGGGAAAGTCGGCCAGCTTGGCTGGGAACTGCTGCGCACGCTGGCCCCGCTCGGTGAAATCACCGCATTTGACTATCCCGAGATCGATTTTTCCAGACCCGAAAGCCTGGCGCCCATGGTGCGCGCAGCCGCCCCCCAGGTGGTGATCAATGCAGTTGCGTACACTGCCGTGGACAAAGCCCAATCCGAAGAGAAACTGGTGCGAGCAATCAATGCCACGGCCACTGGCGAACTGGCACAAGCTGCCCGCGCCGTCCGGGCCGCGTTTTTGCACGTCTCGACCGACTATGTCTTCGACGGTAAAAAAGGCGCACCGTATACAGAAGTGGACGCGCCGCATCCGTTGAACGTGTACGGTCAAACCAAACTGGAGGGGGAGCAGGCCGCCCTGCAGGCGGGGGGCGCTCCCGTGGTGCTGCGCACAGCCTGGGTGTACAGTACCCGCCGCGATAGTTTTGTCACCAAGGTTTTGGCCTGGTCGCGCAGCCTGCCCGTGCTAAGATTGGTCGATGATCAAATCAGCAACCCTACATGGGCACGCATGCTGGCCGAGACCATGGCGCTGCTGTTGGCGCAATCCCAGGGTGATCCGTACGGTTATTTGAGCGAACGCAGCGGGCTTTACCACCTGGCAGGAGATGGATACGCCAGCCGCCTGGAATGGGCACAGGAAATCCTCAAATTGGATCCCAACCCAGAAAAACGGACTGCCCGCGAATTGCTGCCGGCACGGACCAGTGATTTTCCCACCCCGGCCGAGCGGCCGTTGTTTTCCGCGCTCAATTGCGAACGGTTCACGCGCACTTTTGGCTTGAGGCTGCCTTCCTGGCAAAACGCGCTGCAGCTGGCGATGGAATCGTTAAGCGAATAGTCGCGTCCTTTTTCATGGACCGCCGCTGGCAAAAAACTGCCTGCGCGCGTGTAGTATAATGTGGTTGCAGGCCGACAGGTTGGCATTCAAAGCTGCCCTGTCGATTTTCTATGGCAAAGCCTGCAATTTTAAAAATAATGAGACGAAGGCCCATGACGTCTGAAATCAATCCTGGCAAAGAATTGAGCCGATTGTTGCGCTCCTGGTGGGTAATTGCGCTCAGCATGATCCTTTTTGGCGCAGCTGGCTACCTGTTTCACACGCTTCGACCGCCGATCTATGAAGCCTCGGCTGAATATAATGTCTGGCTGGACTTCAATTACCTCACCACCGACCGCGAATTTACGGAATATGATGAGGATTTGAGCATCAATGCGGTTGGCAATGCCTATGTCAGTCCTGTGGTATTGGAAAAAGTGACCGCTGAGGCACTCAAGCAGGGCTGGATTCAAGCAAAAAATGAACTGATTCTGAATTACAAGTTGGAGCGGAAACATGAAAGCTGGGAATTGCGTTACCTGAGCTCCGACCCCCAATTGGCGATGAGCCTTGTAAACTTCTGGGCCAAGGCTGGCTATGATCATCTGATCGAACTTGAAAAAGCGCAAGCCATTCCTGCTTATGTGCGTTTTTCGGAACCCTCTCAAGCCGTTTTGCCAGCCAAACCGGTGCGGTACGGTCGCAACAACCTGATTCTGGCTGGCATGTTGGTCGGCATGGTAGCCGGCATCTTCCTTTCCGGTTGGACGGCACAGAAGAAGAAATGACCCCAGCATCGACCGAAGCATCCCCGGCTCAAATGGGCCCGGCATTCAGGCGCGGCAAATTGGACGGCATTAATGAAATTTTGTGGGCCGCTGCGCTTATCCTTCTGCCCATCACCTCTTCTCCTCTGTTGATCAAATTGACCGGCACGTTGGTCGCGCCGCCGTCAATGATCCTGATTGGTTTGCTGCTGATCCTTTTCCTCCTGCCGCGCATCCGGCGAGGCGGATCGCTGCCGCTGGAAGCTGCCCCTTTGTTCATTTTCGTGCTCATTGCGCTGCTTTCAACCGGACTTTCATTTTTCATCCACATTCCCACCTTCAAAAATGCCAACATGTGGAAGGAAGCGCTGGAAGCTTTGATCACGCTGGGCATGGGTATCAGCGTATTCCTGATCGCTTCCACGTTGCCCGCGAGCGAAGAAGATTTCCGTAAAGCCTTACGCTGGATGACCATTGGCGGGATCGCGATGGTCATCTTTTCGCTGGTGCAGGCATTTTACATATTTGTGATGAAGACGCAGTTTTCATCCTGGTATATCTGGTTTGAGGAAACCTTCATCACACCTCGCCCGTTTTCCCGAGAACTGCAACGCCTGTACGGCATGGCTTTTGAACCCTCCTGGTTCACACACCAACTGGTAATGCTGTATATCCCTATCTGGGTGGCCGCCAGCTTTCAGAAGATCTCCGCGTTCAAAATGCGCGTTTTTCGATTGTCGTTGGAAAATATCCTTCTTGCTATCAGCCTGTTGCTGTTTATGCTGGCCAAACCACGCGTTTCGCTGCTGGCCGGGCTGCTAATTTTTGCGTTCATTTTTATCAAGCTGAACTCCGGCCTGTACCGGTGGCTGCAACAGCGCCTTCAGCGCCGTCACCCCCCGCTAACCAGCTTCGCTGCGAACTGGCAGCGGTTTGGTATCATCGCCGGGATGGCCGCGCTCTATCTGGCATTAGCGGCCGGGCTGATCTGGATCATGAAGCAGGATTACCGGCTGGCGCTGGTCTTCACCTATCCGCCCACACCGGCGGAAATGGGCCGCCTGCTTCAGCTGGACGAGAAAACCATTGTCGAGATCAGCAAGCGCTTTCGTTTTATGGAACGAGCGGTTTACTGGCTGTCCGGTTGGCGGGTCTTTTCCGACTACCCGCTCTTTGGCGTGGGGTTGGGGAACAGCGGTTTCTTCTTTGGAGAAAACGTCTCCTCGCTGGGCTGGACTTCCATCGAAGTGCGCTACCTGTTAACTGGCGCACCGTTCTTGCCCAACATCAAGAGCCTGTGGGTACGGCTGCTGGCCGAAACGGGCATGCTTGGTTTTTCCATTTTTTCAGCCTGGCTGATTGGCTTGTGGCGATCCACCGCCTTCACGCTGCAATCCAGGCTGCCCTATCACCGACTGACAGCATTTGCCTGCCAGATCATGTTGGTGGCCTTTATTGCTGAAGGATTTAGCATCGACTCCTTCGCCTTGCCTTACCTGTGGGTGGCCGCCGGGCTGGCTGCCGCAGCAGGAGCATCATTACGCGCATCTGCCCTTCCAAGGATGGTGAATTCAACGATAGATCCCGGCAAGCCAAATAATTTCTAGAATTAATTAATGCCTGACTATCGAATATTTCTGATCATTTTTCTGGCCTCTGGCACGGCGCTGGTGCTAAGCCCACTGGCTGCATGGATGAGCCGACGGGTGGGGTTGATGGACATTCCCCGGCGTGAGTATCACAAGCAGCACCGCCGCCCCGTCCCGCTCGCCGGGGGTTTTGTATTGTTCATTGGATTTCTGATCCTTTCTGGGTTGACAGGTGTCGCTGCCCAAAAACAATTCCTGGCTTATCTGCTTCCATTGTGCATTATTTTCTTATTTGGCCTGCTGGATGATTTCATCGGATTGAAACCCATCTTGAAGCTGTTGGGGCAAGTTTTGGCAGGCTTTCTGGCAATCTACAATGGCATTTCGGTTCAGTTGGTGGATAATACGGCGGTCAATTATTTTATCAGCCTGATTTGGTTAGTGGGAATCACCAATGCCTTCAATTTCACAGACAGCATGGATGGGCTTGCTGTTGGATTGTCTGCCCTGGCATCCGCCTGTCTGATGCTGGTGACTCTGCAAAGCGGTCAATTTTGGCTTACCAGCATCACGGCGATCATTCTTGGTAATTGCATTGGGGTCTTCTTTTTCAACGCACCGCCCGCCAGGTATTTTCTGGGTGATTCAGGCGCGCAGTTTCTGGGCTTCCTGCTGGCAGCCGTCGCCGTTCAATATGCGCCGGTCGGTTACACACGGCTCACATCCTGGTTTGTGCCCATTCTGCTCTTTGCCGTACCCATCTTTGATACATTGCTGGTGGTCATCTCTCGCCTGCGGCGCAGGCTGCCTGTCTATCGCGCCGGGCTCGATCACACTTACCACCGATTAGTTCGCCTGGGATTAAGCGCCAACCGGGCAATACTGACGATGCACCTCGCCGCGCTGCTGATCGACTGCATCGCATTCATCCTGCTAAATTTAAGCCCGCTGCTGGCCAATGGACTGGTTGCACTTCTTGCCCTGCTTGGCCTGGGTACAATAGCCTTCCTCGACCGCCCCGTGCTGCTTGAAGATCACCCGTATCCCAGCATCTAGCCGGTCAGCGGCAATTGCCAACATCATAGAGGATGCGGAAATCCTTGCCACTGGATTGCTCTCGCCGGTCCACCTCGCGCACGCAACCCTGCGAGAACGACTGGCGCGACTCAATTGAAAGGGAATCCCACCAGGCCGCATCCATATACACATACTTGTAACCGGCCGCAGCCACCCGTTCAACCAGCGGCTCGCGGATCAATGCTTCCCATTCAGGCAGCGGCTCATAAATTGTCCGGTGCGCCCGGGCCTTCCGGCCAAAGATCGTCACCGCGCGGTATGGAATGTAATCCAGCACCTGGGCATCCGCTTCCAGTTGATTCCAGCACTGGCTGGAGAGGCGCATGTCCAGCGAATCCAGGAAGTAGGCTGCCTGCGGGCTGGGCATGCTGATCAATTGCACGGCGAACAGGACCGCGCCGCCAAACAGAGTCACAAAATAGCCAACGCCGTACAATTTGCGCCGGGCACTTCCGGCTGAACGGCTGTATTTCCATAACAAAGGGAAAGCCAATACCAGCCAGATCCACAAAGCAGTTCCGGGTAGGCGTGTGATGGACCGGTCAACGCCGTACTGGAAAAATAACGGGAAAAGCATGCAGCCCAACGCGCAAATTCCCAGCCCGGCTTCCAGCCAGCGTTCGCGCCGCAGCAGGCTCCAGGCCCAACCGGTAACCAGCGGCGCCAGGAAGATGGCCGGTCCCATTTCAGCCAGCAACACCAGCCAATGGCGTGAATTCCCCAGCGAGAGCAGTCCCAGGTGGGCTGAATAGACCGCCGGCGGCCAGCGGAATGAGAAACCATAGGCATTATTGGTCGCTTGCGCCCACGCTCCGATCCCCAGCCAGCGGCCAGCCAGCCCTCGCAGCGTTTCGGTGATAAAGCCGCCCTGAAACGCAGCCAGCAGTGCTGACAGGCCCAGCGCAACCCAGACAGCAACCCAATAGCTGCCTGGCAGGAACTTTTTTAAACGGCGGTGAACCCACCAGCTCAACACCACCGCCAGCAGGGTTCCCAGCCACCAAAAGACAAACAGGTGTTCGGCGCTCAGCGCCAGGCTGGCAGCAATCAACCCCAGCAGCAGCGCGCAGGCGATCGAACCCGGCCGCTGCGGCTTCAGGCTGATCATCAGGATCACGGTCATGAAGGGCAGCGCGCCAGTGCTGCCCAGCACAAAAAAGACGGGCACAAAAAAGCCGCTGTGAAAAGCAAAAGGAAACGCAATCGGGCCGCCCCCTTCTATGATCCACGGTCCTTCAAGTGCCTGAATCAGGGTCTGCGCCGTATCCGCGCCAGTATTGATCAGAGTGATGGCCGGATTGATCCAGTTGAGCACCGGCGCGGGCAGTAAAAGCAGCAGCCAGCGCGCACCGCCGCCAAACACAATCAACAGCGCGCCCAGCCAGGCGGCCGTCCGGCTGCTGGTGCGGTGGCGCACCCATAACCAGGCATTCACCAACGTCAGGGCAATGGCCACGCCCTTGCTAACATCCCAGGCACTCCACGGGGTGAAACCGCCTGTGCGAACGAGCATGGCTGCCCACACCTGCAAGCCGTAATGATAGGCAAACCATTCATCCGGCTTGAGGTAAAAATGCGGCGGAATGTCGCCGGCCGCCATGCTGGAAACCAGCGGCAGATGTAAATAATCATCAAAAATGCTGACGCCGCGCTGTGCCAGGCTGAACAGGAGGATCAACAGCAGCGCAACCACCGGTGGAGACCACTCCTTCCAGTCTGCCCAGGTGTCTTTCCGGCACAGCGATTTTCCGGCCGCAGCCAGGCCGCCAACCAGCACCAACAGTGCACTTGCTGCCGATGCACCGGTCAATCCCAGCCAGCGTGCCAATAAATTCACCAGCAGCAGGTCGATGACCCAGCCCGCTGAAAAGCCGCTGACCAGCCGCGCGCCCGGCAATAATCGAAACAGGCTGCGCACCAGCAGCCATCCGCCCAGCATCCAGGCCAGGGTGGTCACCGCGGTGAACACCAGGCCAGCCGGATCGAACAGGCGCAGCCAATAGGACATAGCCCTCCCAGTTATTCCTGCGGAACCGAAAGTTGAATGCCCAGTTCAGGAAATGTCAGCAGCGGCCGGTAGTTTTGCAAAATTGGCGCGACCACACGCTCCATCCAGACATTATTTTCTTCCGAAAACCCGTGCGTGCGATCCTGGTAGTTGATGTACAGCGGCTCTGTCACAATCAAACCAAACTCGTGATCCTCCAATTGCCGATAGAATTTTTCCAGGTAGGGTCGATTGTTGCCCATGGCCATTTCCATCAGAAATACTTTTTCATAATCGGGGACCAGTTTGACCCGTGGCACCATTTCAAAAGTTTGCAGGTGGCGCTGATTGATAAACAAAACCGTCTCGCCTGAATCCTTGGCCTGTTGGACTATTTGTTGAATCTGTGCGAGGGCCCGTTCCTGATCTGCGCGCGGAACTGCCGGTGCTTGCGGTCCGCCTTCAAGGATGGTCATCCAGGCGGGCACCAACAAAATCATGCCAACCAACAACGGATTGACGTTCAGCTTTGCCGCATTTTCCGGCTGGTCAGGAACAATGATGTTAAAACCAACAGCCGCACCTGTGACGGCCAAAAAAGCGAGGTAAGCATCCAAATTGTGCAAATTGCTGCCGCCGCCAATTTTTACGCTCACCACCACGCCGCCTGCCAGAAAAACTGACAGCACAGCAGCAATTCCCAGCCAGCGAACCGGGTGCAGCGCGCGCCGATTGCGCAGCAGGTATGCAATGAACAGCAACACCAGCGGCAAGCTCGCATAGAACACCGCACGCAGGATCCCAGGCGAATAAGTCGCATTCGGCCACAGGCGGTACCACAGCAGGTCAGAGGTGAAGCTGGAAGAAAACTGTTCAGCCGGGTTCCCGGAGAGCAAGATGTAAACCTGCTGAGAGACAAATGCCAGCGCCACGCCAGCCAGCGTCCAAATCGCCGGCGGCAGCAGGTAGCCCGGCAAAGGGCGGTTTTTCTTGGGAACTTCCATCAGGTACAGAACAGCCGCCAGCAGACCGGGCACCGGGAACCAGTTGATGCGGCTGATACCTGCCCAAATTGATGCAACCGCCACCACGAACATGGAACGCCAAAATCGCTGAGGATCAAAACCCCAGAGCACTAGCAGGATGCAAACAATCAGATGGTAATAGATTGGCCCCTGGAAAAAGAACAAAAATGCCCATCCCGCCACTGCCAGACGCCCGTTCCAACCCTTTGGCGAAAAGCGCCGCGCAAGCATCCAGGCGGTCACGCTGTTCAAAACCAGCCACAGCAGCACCTGCCATAACCGGTGAAACCACAAAGGTAATCCAGGAATCAAGAAAGGAATTGATTGCAACAGGTAGCGAGTGGGATGCAATGTAGGTAACGGAAAAGCTTCACCGTATATTTGCCGGGCAAAAAAGAGGGAAGCATTGTAATACCGGCTGGCTTCTGACCAACCCATCGAGAATAGATAATCAGATACTTGCGGAACAAAGAGTGCTACCCGGAATATGACACCGTATGTCAGGAGGGCTGATGCGAATGAGAAAGCCCAGCTCCGTCCTTGCCGAGCAACCATCCAGAAAACTGAGCCAGCCAAGGCAAAAACGCCAAAAAGCCAGATACGCGGTGCATATTGCCAGATCGTTTTCCCCGCATCCGTCAGATACAACCAGGGGAACAGGGCACCCAGTAAAAGAAAAAACGCATAATTCAACCAGCGCAGCCTTGCAAGCCCGTAAAAAGCCCTCTCTGCCAACTCCAGCAACAAATCTGCAAAGCGTGTGTAGCTGAGCGCAAGCAGTACGGCGGCCAGCAGCCCCGTGGCAGCCAGCGGCAACGTATAAATTTTGGGAGCCGCGCTGCGCCATAACATCAGACCGCCTGCCTCTGAAGCCTGAGCCTGAAAACCCAACAGGCAGGCCAGCAAGGCAGTCGCAAAAACCATCCGCAAGTGCTTCAGGCGTCGAAGCCGGTCAGGAAATGATGATCTCATCCGGCCTCCTTATCATCATTGGATCCTTGCAGCGATTGCTGCCGTCGCAGGAGCAAGCCTGGCAAAAAGAGCGCGCCCGGCAGACTGGCCAGCATATACAACATGCGCATCAGCACCGCCAGCGCCAGTCCGGCGTGCTCTGAAACGCCGCCGAAGGAAGAGAACAGCACCGCAATCGAAAGTTCCTGCAAGCCCAGACCATTGATCGAAACCGGCAGCAGCGTAATGAAGTACGACAACACCCACAATCCGCCGATCTTCCAGAACGCAAGCGGCTCAGCCATCCCATTTAGCAGGAACCAGACCGCGCCAAAAACGCAGGCCATATGGGCAAACGTCCACAACAACGCCTGCAGCAGGCCCAGCGGGTGGCGCACCCACAATACAACACTCTGCCAGACCTTGTCAATAAAGCCCCACAGCTTTTTCCAGATACGCTGCACAAAAACCGGCAGTCCGGTCGCTGCCAACATGTCCGCACCGCTCACAGCGCCGAAAGATGGCAATCCCATGCGCAGCACGCGCGGCAGCTCCAGCGGCAGCAGGGTGGCCATGCCTGCCATGCCCACCAGGCGGTCCACGATCAGCGAAGCCGCGACAATGCCAGCGTCCAGGCGCAATTGAACCGCCCCTGCCAGCCGCACCACATCACCGCCAATGGTGGTTGGCAAAAAATTGGAGGAAAACAGTCCAGCAAACACGATTTTTATTGCATCCCATACGCCAATCGGCACATGAGCCGCCCGCAGCAGCGCAAGCCAGCGGCCAACCGTCGTCAATCGAGAGGCAAACAGACAGGCAAATGCTGCCAGCAGCGCCCAGAGTGGGATGCTCTGGATGGCAGCCGCAAATTCACCCCAACCTTGCTGCGCAAGCAGGTAAATCAACAACCCCAATGCAGCAATTGTCCCTATCCAGCGCAGCCAGGGGATGCGCGTGCGCGGCGGTTCGGCTGCGGTGGTGATCAATTTTTCGTCGGCCATGGCATTATTCGCCAGTATTTTTTATATTAAATGTTTTCCGGACGGTGTAGGTCAGCTTGTTCTGCGACTCGTGATAAGTGCGAACCAACATCTCTGCAATCAAGCCCTGGAGAATCGATTGGAAACCCAAAATGACCAGCATGACGCTCAGGATCAGCAGCGGCGATCGGATCATATGTTCACCGGCGAAGATGCGCAAGCCAATCAACACCAAAAGGACGATGACGGCAGCCAGGATCAACAGCACGCCCAGCCCACCAAATAAATAGATCGGTTTGCTGGAATAGGTGTTCAGGAATTTGACCGTGAACAGGTCAAGGATAACCTTGATCGTTCGTTCCAGTCCATATTTCGCCTTGCCAAAACGGCGCGGATGATGCTGTACTGGCACCTCGATAATCTTTGCGCCCACCCACTTGGCATACACCGGAATAAAGCGGTGCATTTCACCGTACAGGCGGAATCCGGTGATCACTTCGCGCCGATATGCTTTAAGCGTGCAGCCGTAATCATGCAGATGTACGCCAGTGACGCGCGAGATCAGCCCGTTGGCGATGTGCGAGGGCAGTGTCCGCGTAATGTAAGTATCCTGCCGGTTCACCCGCCACCCGCTGACCACATCATAGCCTTCGTTGAGCTTTTCTAGCAACATCGGAATATCGGCCGGGTCATTTTGCAAGTCAGCGTCAATCAGAACAACAATTTCGCCCTGCGAATGATCGATGCCAGCAGCGATGGCTGTGGTCTGCCCAAAATTCCGGCGCAGCTCCACCACGCGCACATGCTGCGGGTCCTGGGCAGCCAGCGCTTCCAATTGCTTCACGCTGCCATCTGTGCTGCCGTCATCAACCAGAACCAGCTCCCATTGGAGGGCAAGCGGTTCAAGTGCCCGGGTCACCGCCTGATGCAGCAGAACCACACTTTCTTCTTCATTGTAAACGGGAGATATTACCGAAAGATCCACAAGGCTGCTCCCTGGAAACTCTGAGAATTATGAATCAGTGCTGAAATAAGTATTATAGCTTTTCCCTTCGGTGCGTCAAGGAACGGTCGCGCCACCAACCAACCGCGATGATCGCTGCGCCGAGAGCCATCACCCCTACCACCACAGACCAGAACGGTAACCCTCCAAACCAATGCGCGTACCGGCCAAGGTACCACAGTGTGAATCCGGCGATGAAAACCAGAGCCAGGGCATAGACTCGCCCCAGCCAGGGGGTGCGTTGTTCGCGTGCCCGCTGCCACGCCCAGCCCGCCAGCAATCCCATCCACGGAAGAAAGATGGTGCGGTAGCGGGGGTTATCCCATTGGTCAGCACCGCCGCGCAGTGCAGAAATCAGCGTCCACAGCAAAGCCGCCAGTGCCAACCAGGCCAGAACCAGCCGCTCGGCGGGCGGCTGGGCTCGCCAGACTGCAAACAGCGCAAAAAGCAACAGCGGCGCCAGTGCATACCAGCCGATGGCCCACAGGATGGATATAGTTTGCCGCAATGGAATGGTCGCATCGGCCACAGCAGCCGGCAGCACTGGCTGTGCAACTCCGTAAGCCAGGATGAATGGCAATCGCAGAACTTCCGGCAGTTCATCAAGGCGTTTATCGACCATGCCGCTGCCTGCCTGTAAAAGCTTGATATCCCACGCACCAGAAGCGGTCAACCATTCCCACGAAGCAAAGACGATCACTACGCCTGCCAGAATCAACGCCAACCAACCCCAACGCTGCAGACGCGGCCCCAGGCGCTTTGCCTGTTCCAGCACCAACCAGGCCAGCAGCACGCCGCTCCCGGCCAGAGCAATCCGCCAGCTAATCATTGCTGCACCGGCCAGCAAGGCCGCCAACACGCCAATTGCAATCCATTTCTTTCCCGTCAGACGCACCACCGCCCAGGTAGCCAGCGCCAGCGCGCCCATTAGAAACGGTTCGCGCATCTGCGACGCACCCAACAGCAAAGACTGCGGATAGAGTGCATAAATCCATCCGGCGACCGCAGCGGAAAATTCACCCCAGCGCGTGCGGATCGCTGCCACCAGGAAGGGCAATCCCAGGGCATAAATGAATGCACCTAGCATTACCGTAAGCAGCGGCCGCTCAGCATCTGAGCTAAGCGCGCGATACACCAACGCAGATAGCGCCAGCAGGCCGCCGTATTGATCGTCATCAGCGTATTCGCCGTCAAAAGCCGCCGCCAGGGATTGCCCGGATTGTGCCAGGTTCCAGGCTGCCTGATCGCGGGCATAGGCATCGTAAAACAGGTAGCCGTGCAGTTCTGGCTCGCTGCCGTTGCCGTGCAGCGGCAGCAAGGCTTGCAGCGCTGCGCCAAACACCACGCGCAACCCAAAGGCCAGCACCAGCATCCAGGCCAGCCCGCGGCCTGCACCTAAACCGCGCCAGGCCAGCACCAGCGCTGCGCAGGCCGGCACGCACACCGCGCCGTATGCCAGCCAGGAGCGCAGCCACGCGCCGGACGGAAAAGCCAGCGCCAGCAGGCCGCCGGTCAAAATACCAAACCCGATCGAAACCAACAGCAGGGTACTTTTCTTCATCGTTTTGATTCACGCTTCAGGGATTGAATTGTGTTCCAGGCCAGACACAGGACGCAGAACACCACCCAGGACTGCAGGGGAATGAGAAAGCGCGGGTTATCGCCGTGGTCGGGCAGGGTCTGCGCGACCGAGGAAAGCCAAATCAGGCCGCCGATGAACCACAAATAGGCGTTCATCCGGACCGCGCCGCGGGCACGTTTCCATGATAACACAAGCAGCGAAGCAATCACGAATATCCCATTGACCAGCACCAGCACGCCGCGCTGTGCCGTCACCAGGCCGCTGAGCAACGCGCGCAGCCAGGTTGGTGTGATTGCTTCTGCATTCCAGTAAACCGGTGCGCGCCAGTACAACCACCAACCCTTCACCACCGTGCGCGCATACAGCAGGGGATGTTCGCGGATCAAATTGACGCTCACGCTGGCTAATTTATTGGAGAGGTCATAAAAATTAAGCCCGGTCACTTGTTGTAGTTCCGGGATGGCACCCCAAATGGTGTTTCCCTGCGTACCGTACTCCGCCACGCGGGCATCGCGGTAGCGCAGGTAGGTATCCCGCAAGGCCGCATCCTCATCGGGAACATATTCGAAGAAATAGCCAGTATGCTGCACCAGATGGTAGCCATTCATAACCGTAACGCTAACCATGTGATACGTATTGTAAATGTATCCAATCCAAAGCCCTGCAATGAGAATGCCCGGCAGCAACGGCGCAGCAAAACTGGCCAGCCGGGCGCGCCAACCCTCACGCCATACCGCAACGGGTAAAAACATCGCAATCCAGAATGGAACAAAGAAGAATAAGGGCCGGGTCAAACCAGCCAGTCCGCCCGACAAGCCGCCGGCCAGCGCCCAGGCAAACCGAGCCGCACCTTTTCGGCGCAAAGCTTCAAAAACGGTCAGTCCAACCAGCGCCAGCCAGAAGGTGGTCAGCGTTTCGGTCAGCAGATTGGCCTCAAAAAAGAGCTGCCCCAGGTTGAGCGTGTGCGCCAGCGCGGCGGCGACCCCAAACCCGGGCTTGCCGCATAACTGCCAGCCAACCCAGAAGAAAATCATCGTCACCGCCAGGCCCATCAGCAATTGCAGCAGATACACGCGTTGATCCGGTCCAACCCAGGCCAGCAAGAAAGGATAGCCCGGCGTACGCGTGCCGTCATACCCCGCCCAGCCGTTAAGAATTGCCTCTGCCAGGCGCCGGTAGCTGGGCGTGTCATCATAGGAAACCGCCGGATAAAATGCCAGCATCGCCAACCGTTCCAGCGCTGCTACCGCCACAACGACCAGCAGCCAACGCAGCCAGGCCGGCTGCCGGCGCAAGAAATTAGCTACGCGCATATCCTGTAATCCTGCCTCGTCCTGACCTGGCTAATCAAAAAATCCGGCAACTGCCTGCTCGGCGCGGTTGCGCCAACTGTGCAGACGGGCATAGCTGCGTGCCTGGTCGCCCAGCGCGCGCCGGCGGGATGCATCTTTGAGCAGGCCGCGCAAGGCTTTCTCCCAGGAAGGCAAATCCTCCGCCTGGCAAAAAACCGCGTTTCGGTCATTGAGCACTTCATGCAACACCGGCAAATCGCTGCTGAGGATAACCCGGCCGGTCGCCAGGTAATCAAACATCTTCATCGGCGAGCAGATATCGGCAGAATTTCCGCCGCTGCTGCCAGCAATTTGCTTCTCATAAGGCATCAGCAGAAAATCTCCCGCAGCCTGATATAGAGGTAACTGCGCCTGTGGGATAAAACCGGTGAGGGTGACATTTCGAATGTTCATCTCCGCCAGGCGCGTTTTCCAATGAGCCGTGTCCTCTTCACGCCCGCCCACCCACAGGAAATTCACTTCAGGGAAGGCCTGCGCCAACCCCACCAACAGTTGCATGCCGCGGCCGGCATAAAAGTGGCCGCTGTAAACCGCTGTCGTGCCTTCCGCCAATCCCAACTGCTGGCGGGCTTCAACTGGACCGGGCAGGTTGGCATAGCGTTCCAGGTCCACCGCGTTCGGCGCAATCTGCACCTGCAGACCTTGAAGTGAAGCAGCATACTCGCGTTCCAATGCGGACAACAATGCGTTGGTAATCACCAACAGGCGTTTCCGCCCGGGCGTTGCCAGCCAGCGTCGGAACAGCCACGGCCCAAACCGGCCAGTCGGCCGGTCGTGCAATTCCAGCACCACGGGGAAGCCTTTCATCTGGGCCAGCAGCGCGGCTTGCAGCGTCCAGGTGTAAACCATCCAGGCATTCCATTCGCGCGCCTGGTTGACGGCGGCCAATGCCAGGTCGTAGCGGCGAAGGATCTTGCGCGACGGCAGCCAGGTGACGCTAAAGGGAGCCGTCAATCCATAATGCTCGGCCAGCTTTGGCCACGGCACCGTCCGGTCGCCGGGCACGTACAGGCAAACCTCATGGCCCAATTGTGCCAGGCCGTGGCAGGCCTTGACCGCCTGGATGCTGTTGGCAGTCGTAGAGGGCACTTTGGAAGTGGTGATTGCTGCAATTCTCATTGTCCTGACTCTGTGCCTGGTTCCTTTGCTTCAGTTTTTGCCGCAAAACTTAAACCGCGCCAAACCATAATGCCCACCGATAGGACAAAATAACCCGTCAGAAGCCATGCCTCCATTATATATCCAGCCTCGGGAAGCAGGATCAATGCCAGCGCCACTTTGGCCAACATAGACCAGAAACTGACCCTGAGCGCGTCGCCGGCCAAACCCTGCGCCAGCAGCAGCGGGCGGTTCCAGAATAGAATATTGGCCGCCCCGTACCCGATCAGGATCACCATAAGCACGTCAAACGCAGGCAGAAAATTGCTGGAATAAATGTGAAACGTCCGCCCAAACAGGGTCCAGTCCTGGAACAGCACCTGTCGACCAAAGAGCAGCAAGCCAATTGCAACGGCAGCGGTCCAACTGGCAGCAATCAACGTCACCCGGCGCAACAGGTTACGCAGGCGCGCCCACTGCCGGCTGGCAATGGTGCGGGTAATCTCCGGGTACGTGGTGCCGATGAATGGGTTGATCGGCATAACCACCAGGTTTACGATTGCCAGCGCGGTCTTGTAGTACCCCGCGACAGTGTTGTTGAAGAAAAAGCCCACCCACTGCACCTCGCTGTCGCGAGCAAAAACGTTGATGGTGCCGCTGAAATTTGTGCTGACTGCGAAGCGCGCCAATTCACGCCAGGGCGGCAGCAGATGCAGGTCCGCACGCCACCACCCTGCGCCCAGCGTGCGCGGCAGCCAGTAGAGCGCCACAACCACCGGAGCCAGTCCCATCACCACCTTGCCGGCCAGGTAGGCCAGCAGCACGCCCTGCAGGGTGGCCCCCCTCGCAGCGGCCAGCGCCACCAGCGCCGCCACCAGCACCGATTGGACCAGATTAATCAGCGCCTGGCTGCGAAAATGGTTGGTCACCTGCAGCACGCCAGTGGCTGTTTCGGCGGTGATGTTTGCCAGAATCGAGAGCCCGAAGATCAGGAACATCGGTTCAAGCGCAGCGTCTTTGGCAAAAAAGCGTGCACCCAGCGGGGCCAGCAGCACCAAAGCGCCAAACGCCAGCAGCGAGGTGCCGGTTTCCACCAGGGCAGCCAGCCGCACCACAGCTCCAGCGCGGTCTTTTTCGCCGCGCGCCAGCGCCTCGCCCATGTATTTGACGACCACGTCACCCATGCGAAACGAAAGCAGGCGGTTAATGTTGGCCACAAACCCGGTGACAATTCCCAGCGTGCCAAAAACGGCCACACCCAACAGGTTGGCTGTGACGATGCTTAAGATCGCCGAGATCACATTGCTGGCAAACAGGTAAGTGGAATTGCGCACCACCCTGCGCAGCAGGCGGTCCTGCATCCAGGATTGGACCGCGGTGCGAAAACCACTCATTCGGTAATAACCTGGCTGGCCCAGCTCCGTTCGGCCAGGTACCAGTCGATCAGATTGCGTAAGCCTTCGCGCAGGCCAACCTGCGGTTGCCAGTCGAGCATGCTTTTCGCCTTGCTCACATCCGCAAGGTTGTTCATCATGTCCGCTGGATGAAAAGGATGGTGCTGGATTACCGCTTTGCGGCCCAGCATTTCCTCAATCATCGCGATCAGATCGTTGATCGTGATCGATTCGTGCCCACCCAGATTGATCACCTCATAACCCAGAGGCTTCAGCCCCAGGATGGTACCCCGCGCGATATCGTCAATGTAGGTGAAGCCGCGGGATTGCGAGCCATCGCCGTTGACATGCAGCGGGCGGCCTTCCGCGATGCGCTGGACAAAGCGGAACATGGCCAGGTCCGGCCGTCCAGCAGGTCCGTACACGGTGAAGTAGCGGAACACGGTGACGTCAATGTGGTAAAGGTGATGATAGGCGTGGCACAAAACCTCGGCAGCCTTTTTGCTGGCAGCGTAGGCCTGCAGCGGGTGGCTGCTGTCGGCTTCCTCGGGGGTCGGGTAAGGCGGGTTGGCACCGTAAATCGACGAAGTGGATGCAACTACAAATTTGCCAATCCCGTTTCGCTGCGCCAGCTCCAGCAGGTTAAGCGTGCCGGTGGTGTTTGAATCGATGAAGGCCCAAGGATCTTCCAGGCTGGCGCGCACGCCCGCTCGCGCGGCCAGGTTAATGATCGCATCGATGTGTGGGTTTTCAGCCGCCAGGCGATCCAGCGCAGACCGGTCGCAAAGGTCGTTATGGTAGAAGCGGAAGCCCGTCAGCGGCTGCAGCCGCTTCAGCCGCCAGTGCTTGATGCGCACGTCGTAGGCTTCGTTGAGGTTGTCGATGCCCAGAACCGTGTGCCCCTGCTCCAGCAGAAGTTCGCTGACCCGCGCCCCAATGAAGCCAGCCGCTCCGGTGACCAGATAGGTTGCCACTAGAGCCTCACCACCTTTGGATTTTGCTTGCCCATCGCACCCAGTGCATTACGTGTGTCCACAACCAGCTGGGCAGCGTTTAAAATAGCCGCGTAATCGTACACTTTGTGGTTGGTAACGATTACCACGCAGTCTGCAGCTTTCACCGCGTCCATCAAGTCAGTTACAGAGCGGCGCTCGCCGTGATCTTCGCGGATGACCGGAATGTACGGGTCATGGTAGTTGACCTGCGCGCCTTTTTGCTCCAGCAAGCCAATCACGTCCAGCGCCGGCGACTCGCGCAGGTCGTCAATGTCAGGCTTGTAAGCAGCGCCAAGCACCAGCACATTGCTGCCCTTGAGCGGCTTGCCAACATCGTTGAGCGCATCCTGCACCTTGCTCACCGCAAAGCGCGGCATGCCCGTGTTGATTTCAGACGCAAGGTCGATGAAGCGAGCGTTGTAATTGACGGATTTCAGCTTCCAGGAAAGGTACAGCGGGTCAATGGGGATACAATGTCCGCCCAGGCCGGGGCCGGGGGTAAATTTCATGAAACCAAAGGGCTTGGTGGCGGCCGCGTCGATCACTTCCCACACATCCACGCCCAACCGGTCGCACATAATGGCCAGTTCGTTGACCAGGCCGATGTTAATCATACGGAAAGTGTTTTCCAGCAGCTTGGTCATCTCGGCTACTTCGGTGGTCGAAACCGGTACTACCGTGTCCAATGCCTGGCTGTACCATGCGCTGGCCACCTGCGAACAGGCTTCGGTCATCCCGCCGACCACTTTGGGCGTGTTCTTGGTGGTCCAATCGGTGCGGCCCGGGTCGACGCGCTCAGGTGAAAAAGCCACAAAGATATCTTCGCCAACGGTCAAGCCGCTGGTTTCGGTCATCTTGGGCAGCACCAGCTCGCGGGTGGTGCCGGGATAAGTGCTGCTTTCCAGCACAACCACCATGCCAGGGTGCACAAACGGCGCCAGCCCTTCTGCCGCGCTGATGATGAACGACAGATCCGGGTCGCCGGTCTTGCGCAGCGGCGTGGGCACACAGATCGAAACCGCATCGGCTTGTGCCAGGACAGCATAATCGGTGGTGCCTTTCAACTTGCCAGCTTTTACCAGCCGCGCCACCTGCTCATCCGGCACATCCAGAATATAGCTTTCGCCATGATTGATCTTATCCATCTTCCAGGCGATCGGATCCACGCCAGTGACTTCAAACCCGGCTTCGGCAAACACAACAGCCAACGGCAGACCCACATAGCCCATGCCGATGATACCCACCCTGGCAGTGCGATTGTGTAGTTTTTCAATCAATTGCTCACGAATATTGGACGGCATGAATTATCTTGCTCCTTTTTACGCTGCAATACAGCGGATAATTATTTATTAGAAAAGCGATAATTGCACCGGCGCGGAATCGTCCCCACTGTCGTCCTGCCTGGGCGGAACCGATTCTTCAGGCGCGGGAGCAGATGTGTTGAACAGATCGAGAAGTGACTGCTGCGCCGGTTCAGGTGCAGATACAGCCGCCGGAGCAGTTGTGGCCGGTTTGGCCGGGGTACGCACCTGTTGCACCTTCTTCGCCTGCTGGATAAATTCAGGCAGATGTGAAAAATCGGTCAGCACAGTTTCCTTCAGCGAAGGTTGGTGCAATGCCGCGGCTGGATGATACATTGCCACCACCAGGCGTCCGTTCACCCAGGTGGCTTTACCGTGCGAGCTGCTGATTTTGGCGTTCGGCAGAAAATGCGCCATCGAATAGCGTCCCAACGTGACAATCACGGTCGGGTTCAGAGCTTCAATCTGGCGTTCCAGGTAACCGCGGCAGGCGCTCAATTCATCAGGAAGCGGATCACGGTTGCCGGGTGGGCGGCATTTCACCACGTTTGTAATAAAAACGTCTGCGCGGGTCACGCCGGCGCGCGCCAGCAACTCATCCAAAAACTTGCCTGCCTGGCCGACAAACGGCCGGCCTTGCTCGTTTTCATAAAAGCCCGGGCCTTCGCCGATGAACATCAGCTCCACCTGGGCTGGGCCTTCACCTGGAACGGCTTTTTTGCGTGAGAGGTGCAAATTGCACTTCTGGCACACCGCCACCTGACCGGCCACCTCTTTGATCACTTCTGCAGAATCCATGCTCCGGCCTCCCAAGTTAAGAAATTGTCTCACTGGCATTCAGCAGCGCAGTCAACGCCTGCGGATCAAGCGGCCTGAGACTCATCAGGATGGCATCCTCGCCATTATCAACATAATAATGCGGGCGAACACCGTCCACCACAAAGCCAAAACGCTGATAAAGCGCCTGCGCGCCCAGGTTGCTTTGCCGAACTTCCAGGTATGCCAATTCAGCCCCTTCGCTTTCGGCTGAGAGCAACCCGTGGGCCAACAATCTTTGCCCCAATCCGCGCTGACGGTAATCGGGATGGACGGCAATGGTGGCGACGTGCGCCTCGTCGAGGACCAGCCAGATCACCAGCATGGCTGCAATCCTTGCAGGCACAGCGCCAACATCCTCCACCACCCAGGGACGAGAATTCCTATTCTCCTGGATTTCGTAGCGATAGGACCGTTCAGGCCAGGGCAGGCTGAACGAGATCGTGTCCAGCGCATAAACCTGGCTGACATCGGCAAGAGTCATCGGGCGAATGACAAATTCCGCCGGGCTCAAGCTGGAATTTCCTCCGCAACATGCAAATAAATCGGCGCCAGCGAAACCACGTCGTCCAGCTTGCCGGCCTGCCAGCGTTTCCAGCCCAGCTCAGCCAGATAACCCGGCCTTCGCAGCGAATTGGCCGGTGAAATTAACAAAGCCGTCTTCTTTTTGCGGCCAAAGGCCTGTCGTTCGGCAGCAGTCAACTCACCGCATACCAGGGTGGGTTTTTCAATTTGCTCGACCAGCGCCTCGGCGTTGGTTACAACCGCATCACCCTTTGACTGCCACTGGCCGCGCACAACGTGATACCAACCCGCGGCCAACCGACCGCGCCCTGCTTGTAGGATGCACACCATCGGCAGCTCACGCACCGCCTGGGCCGCCGCCAGGATATCCAGCGTGGGTACGCCCACCACCGGCATGCGCTGAGCCAGTGCCATGCCCTTCACCACCGCCAGACCAATGCGCAGCGCAGTAAAAGAGCCGGGCCCCAGCGCAACCGCCGCTGCCTTAAGATCCTCGACGCGCACACCGCAGCGCTGCAGCAAATCAGCGATAGCCGGTGCCAATTCGGTTGTGTGGTGGCTGCGCGACTGCCAGACCACCTCGCCCAGCACGTCGGCACCGTCATACAGCGCCAGCCCAATCCATTGGGTGGAAGTATCCACAGCCAGCAACATCTTAACCTCCGTACACCCGCCGGCGGAATTCTTTCACCAGCGATTCATAGCGCGCACCATGCGGGGTGAAGACCATTCCGCGCTGTTCCTCGGCCATCCAGCGCAGCTCCACCCACAGGCAGTCCTGCGGCAGCGCGCCGCGGATGCGCTCTGGCCATTCCACAATCAACGCGCCGCGTTCCATCATCTGGTCAATATCCAGGTCCTCCGCTTCCACAACCGATTCGAGGCGGTAAGCGTCCAGATGATTCAACGCGCGGCCGTCCGGGCGGCGGTACAGGTTACACAGCACAAAGGTCGGGCTGGAAACCTGGTCGAGAGAACCCCATCCCTGTGCAATGCCCTGCACCAGGGTGGTTTTCCCGGCGCCCAGGTCGCCTGATAGGCAGACCAGGTCTCCAGGTTGCAGCAGCGCGCCCAGGCGCATACCGACCCGGCGGGTCTGATCGGGACTGCGGCTGAAAAATTCAAGGGTAGAAGGATCCAGGATCGGCATGAGAAAAATTATACCCCCAATCCGTTTGCAGTTAATCCGTCAGGCCAATCTGTTGTGCCAGCAGCCGGGCAATTTGCCGGGTGGCCTGCGGCCGGGCCAGCCGGCTGGATGCTTCAGCTACACGCAGCCGCTTTGCTGGATGATCCAGCCAGTCTTTCAAAACTGCTGCCACCTGCTCCGGCTCGGGCGCCCAAACTCCCGCGCCTTCGTCTACCACATAGCTCACATTGCCATCTTCCTGCCCTGGCAGCCGGCTGTAGAGGATGATGGGCAGTCCGGCAATAAATGCCTCACTGATTGTTCCCGGACCGGCCTTGGTGACAATCACATCCGCAGCGCGCATCATCTCCGGCATCTCGCGCACGAAACCATACACGCTGTGCGCCAACCGCCAGTGGTGTGCTTCGAGATCCTCGCGCAAATGCTGATTCCGACCGCAAACCACTGCCAAAAATGCCGGCAGCCCGGCCGAATCGATCGTCTTGACCGTTTTTCCTAACGGTCCCATTCCGTCGCCGCCGCCCACCAGCAACACCACCGGCTGGTCCTGCGGCCATCCGAAATGCGCGCGCAATTCTTCACGGCTGCCGGTTGCCGATGTGAACTTTTCCGCCACAGGCATGCCCACCACACGCACCTGCTCGGGGTGAAGGCCCATGGCCAGCGCACGGTCTTTCGCCTGCGCCGTGGGCACAATCACCAGGTCAGCCCGCGGATTGAACCAGGCAGCATGCGTTGAAACCATATCGGTCACCACGGTGACAAACCGGCGGCGTTCGCCGCCCATGGCCCACACCACCGGAAAATTCGGCAATTGGTGCACGGATACCACCATATCGCTGGGATGCTCGCGCAGCAAACGCTGCATCGAGGTGCGCACATACGGCCAGACAGCATAATACAGGTTGCGCACCCGCCGACGCCCGTCAATCACGCGGTAGCCCATGCTCCACATGCGCGGCATGCGCGTCAGCACCGGGTAAATTTCCGGCGCATAGTTCAGCGGCCGGGGCGCATATTGGCGAAAGACGTCCACCATTTCTGTGGTCGTCTGCCCGGGAAATTCAATCTGGAGGGCTTCGATGATGGCTTCGGCAGCGCTGCGGTGTCCGCCGCCCGTGTCAGAATATAAAAACAGAATATGCGGCGGTTTAGGCCGTGGGTTTGTCATCCGAGTCCTTTGGTAATATCCTTTTCAGACGGTGAGCCAGCTCGCGCCGCGACAGCAGCACCCGGTGTTTGCACTGGCAGCACTCCAGGCCAATATCCGCGCCCAGCCGGACAACCTTCCAGTCAAAGCTGCCGCAGGGATGCGCTTTGCGCAGCCGCACCACATCATCCAAAGCTAAATCTGGTAGCACGCCAGGATTATACCACCCATGTTATAATCCTCCCTGCAGACCCTGGCAAACAGCCTTCATTAGTGCGTTCTGCCATGCGTCTGCACCGCAGAGGTTGAATGTTTGAAACAGGTATTACTCCGGCGCTCATTTTTACCCGTATCATCACATTGGTGATTGCCTTCTCGGTGCACGAATTTTCACACGCTTTCGTAGCTGACCGGCTGGGCGACAATACGCCGCGTTTGCAAGGCCGCTTAACGCTGAACCCGGCCGCACACCTGGATTTGGTGGGCTCACTCATGTTGCTGCTGGCTGGCTTTGGTTGGGCCAAACCGGTCCAAATCAATCCTTATGCAGTCCAACGCCGTTCCTCAGCAGGTGTGATGTGGGTCTCCCTGGCCGGGCCAGCATCCAACCTGCTAATGGCCGTGTTGGCCTCCATCCCCCTGCGGTTTGAATGGATTCGCTTCTCCTTTGGCTCGGATCTTCTGCCCTCGCCTTACTATTTCCTGGTTGAATTCATCACGATCAACCTGCTGTTGATGCTGTTCAACCTCATCCCGCTTGCTCCGCTGGACGGCGAGAAGATTGCAGCGTATTTCTTCCCGCCGCCCTTAGACCGGTTCATGGATAAGATCCGTCCCTTCGGATCCATAATTCTGCTGGCGCTGGTGTTCCTGGGGCCGTTGCTAGGCATAAACATCATCCATTGGATTATGGGCCCACCCCTTAACAATATCTACAACTTGCTCATGGGAGGTTCAATTTGACCATCAACGTCACCTTTCTAGGTCTGGAACAAATTGGTGCATCCCTGGGGCTGGCAATGGGCAGCCACAAGGATTATTTCACGCGCACCGGCATCGACCGCGAGCCGCTTACCTCGCAGCGCGCGCAAAAGATCGGCGCGATTGACCGGGTGGAATACCGCGTTCCCGCTGCCGTGGAAAACGCGAATATCGTCATCCTTTCACTGCCGGTGGATGAGGTGCGCGACATGCTCGAAACGATCGCACCGCTGTTGCAGCCTAACACACTGGTGATTGACACCTCACCGCTTCAGTCGGCCGTCATCGCATGGGCACAGGAACTGCTGCCCGCCGAACGCTATCTGGTTTCCATGACCCCCACGCTCAACCCTGCCTATCTGGAAGAAGCGCAGCTCGGCATCCAATCTGCACATGCTGACCTGTTCAAAAATAGCGTCATGATTATCACCAGTTCCGAAACCACCCATCCAGACGCGCTCAAGCTGGCAGCCGACCTGGCCAATCTGGCCGGTGCAACGCCTTACTTCGCTGAACCAGCAGAAGCTGACGGCCTGTTGGCCGCCTATGATCTGCTGCCAAAGATGGCGGCTGCTGGTCTGCTTGCGGTTGCAGCCAACCAGCCTTCCTGGCAGGAAGGCAAAAAGCTGGCCGGGCGAGCATTCTCCAAAGCAACCTTTCCGGCGCAGCTGCTGGACGAAAACAACCAGCTTGGACAGGCTGCACTGCTCAACCGCGAGAACGCCCTGCGCTTGCTGGATGACCTGATCTATTGGCTGCAGCAGATGCGCACCCAAATCGCAGAAAACAACGGCGACGAGCTCAACAAAATCATGGCCCAGGCGGTCAAAGCGCGCGAAGAATGGTTTGCCCGCCGGCAAGACGTGCATGCAGACGATTTTCCCCGCGAGAAGGCGCCATCCATGGCTGACTCGCTGGGACGCTTGTTTGGATTTAAACCGCGCAAAAAGTAAAACCGCTGGAAGAATTACCATGCCGGTTTATTGCTATATGGTGGAATGCTCCGACGGCAGCTTTTACACGGGTTGGTCTACCGACCCTGTGCGGCGGGCTCGCCAGCACAACCGCGGCGTTGGGGCCCGTTACACGCGTCTGCACCGCCCGGTTCGGCTGGTGTATGTGGAGGAGCAGCCGAACGTTTCCAGCGCATTGAAGCGCGAGCGTGCCTTGAAAGCCCTCAGCCACGATCGTAAGAAGGCCCTGGCCACCGGGTTTCAATTACCCACTGAGCCACCGGACGGCAAGTAATCCACACCCGAGATAATTATTTCTAGAAATAAGCCGGACAGCACGATTTACTGCCCGGCTTTTGAGTTTAAATTATTGCTGAAAACCCTAATCAGTAAAAACTGGCAGGTGGCCCAGCGCGATGATATCGCGCCACTTGGCCCGCTCACCTTCAGTCAAAATGGCCGCTTCCGCCGCCACCGTTGCCCCCGCGCGGTCAAGTAGCAGGCGCATGCCCTGCAGCGTAGAACCAGTGCTGATCACATCGTCCACAATAATCACCTGCTTGCCCCGGATGGTGTCGATGTCCTTTTCATCGAGATAGAGCGTCTGCGGCGCGCCGGTGGTGATAGAAAGCGTCTCCGCCTGGAGGGCATCCCCCATATAGGGTTTGTAGCTTTTGCGCAGCACGATGAACGGCTTCTGAGTCTTTGCGGAAAGCGCGTACGCCAACGGAATGCTTTTCGATTCAGCAGTCACAATCACATCGTAATCCACAGCCTGCAATTTCTCAGCCAGCGCCTTGGCACAAGCCTCCACCAGTTCGGTATCGCCCAGGATGTTCAAAATGGCGATGCGCAGACCGGGTTTAATCTGAAACAGGCGCAACTCGCGGTGCACGCCGGCGATGTCAATTGGATACACTTCTCGTTTCTCGCTCATACCATCCCTCCAGGAAATGCCAGATAACAACATAAAAATATATCACAAAATGGCAACAAAAAACCGGCTTGTTACAGCCGATTAAATTATCGAGCGCCGGGGACGCCGACCCCGGCGCTCTCTTAAGGAGGAGAAGAAGAGAAGTCGCCCTTGCAACCTATATTAGCAGAGAGTTAGTCCAATTACTTGACGCTTACCCTACGTTTACCCTACGCTTGCCTTGCAATCAGCTATCAGGGATCGTTTTTGGGGCAATCGCCGCGCTTTTTCACGGGCAATTATCGGGTAGAATGATATCAATCATGCACACCCCGCTTGCTGAACTGTCTCCCCTATGGGCTGACCACTTGCCTGTTACTCCCATCGGTCCGCTGACCGTAGTGGTGTCAAGCGTGGGCCTGGTGCAGCTGAATTTTGCGGCGTTGCCCAAAGTGGTAGCCAAACTGCGCACCTGGCTGGCGCCGTCCGAACATCCTGCGCCCTCTCACCTTGCAACTGCGCTGCAGCAACTGGCCGAATACCTTGACGGCCAGCGGCGCAAATTTGACCTGCCCATCGATTGGCGCGCTGTACCTGAATTTTCCGCTGCCGCGCTGCGCGCTGTTGCAGCCATTCCTTGCGGGCAAGTGCGCACCTACGGTGAAGTGGCCGCCGGGATGGGTCTGGCCAGCGGCGCGCGGGCCGTGGGGCAAGCCATGGCCAGCAACCCCATCCCCATCATCCTGCCCTGCCACCGCGTGGTGGGCGCCGACCGCCGTTTGCACGGTTACACCGGGCTGAATGGTATTGAAACCAAAGCCTGGCTGCTGAAACTGGAAGGAAGCACCTTCCAGAGCCAATTATTCTGATCCTCACGGACGCAACAGGAAAAGAGATGAGTCCTTATCATTCCGGCTTTGTCACCCTGATTGGACGCCCCAACGTGGGCAAATCGACGCTGCTTAACAGCCTGCTGAGCCAAAAGATCGCTGCGGTCTCTCCCCGGCCGCAGACCACCCGCCGCCGCCAGCTCGGCATCCTCAGCCAGGAAGATGGCCAGATCATCTTCATCGATACGCCCGGCTTGCACAAACCAGTCCACAAACTGGGAGAATACATGAACGAAGTCGCTGCGGCTACACTTGAAGATGCCGATGTGATCGTCTGGCTGGTGGATGCCAGCCAACCGCCACAGGAGGAAGACCGCCTGATTGCGGCTCGTATGGATCAGATCGGAGCCAAATTACCGCCCGTATTGCTTGCGCTGAATAAAGTTGACTTGATCGACCCGCAAAACTTGCCGGCTCGCATGGAAGAATTTCGAGCCTTGCGGCCTTCAGCCCAGACCTTTCGGCTCTCGGCAGCCACAGGCGAAGGTCGCGATGAACTGCTGGCGCGCATCATTCAGGCACTACCCGAAGGCCAGCCTTATTATGACCCAGACCAGATTACTGACCTTTACGAACGCGATATCGCCGCCGACCTGATCCGCGAGGCAGCCCTGCGTCACCTGCGCGATGAAGTGCCCCACGGAATCGCCGTCCGCATCGATGAGTACAAAGAACGCAGCGAAGAACAGGTATATATTGGCGCAACGCTGTTCGTGGAGCGCGAATCGCACAAGGGCATTGTCATCGGCCAGAGTGCCAGCATGCTCAAACAGATAGGCACCACGGCAAGGCAGGAGATTGAAGCCATGTCGGGGCGGCATGTCTACCTCGAGTTACGCGTCAAAGTCAACAAGAATTGGCGAGATAACCCCGAAGCGCTCAAGCAACTTGGCTTTGTGATCGACAAAGAAGCTGAATAATTCGCTGCTGCCCAGGCAGCATCTCCATATTCACCGGGAGCTCAACTCAACAATGCAAGCGTCGTTTGCTTCACCGTGGCTCTGGATCACCCTGTGCGTGATGGTTGCTGATTGGCTGGCAACCGGATTCAAAAGAAAACCGCTGCGGCACGTAACCAAGCCAGCCGCATTACTCTTGCTGCTCATCTGGTTCACCGAAACCAGCGCATGGCGCGGGCCGCTGGTATGGTTTGGCCTGGGGTTGGTTTTTTCATTGATCGGCGATATTTTGCTTTTACGGCCGGAACGCGGTTTTTTGTTCGGGCTGGCTGCTTTTTTACTCGGCCACCTCGCATACATTGTCGGCTTTAACATGCAGCCATTCCAATGGAATCCTCTGCTTCTTCTGATGCTGGCAGCCGTTGGGGTCGCTGCCACGCTCATCGGAAGACACATCCTGCGCGGGTTGAAACGCGGCCAGTCCTACAGCCGCATGAAGAAACCCGTGCTGGCCTACATGACCGTCATCACGCTGATGGTGCTCTCTGCGCTGGCGTGTTTTTTCCGGCCGGGCTGGCCAACGGCAGCCGCCGCGCTAACGTCGCTGGGCGCGTTGAGCTTTCTGTCCTCCGACTCAATCCTCGCCTCAGACCGTTTTGTCCGCCAGCGCTGGTGGGCTGGCGCAACCATCATGATCACCTATCACATGGGGCAGGTGCTCATAATCAGCGGCGCCCTGTTGGCCTTGCGCTGATCTCAGGCAGTTGTTTTCCCTACGTTTGACGAAAATCGATATTCTCAAAGAGCAATTTAGATTAATTTTGAATCACAATGCGATTATTATTATCTTATTGATCTCATTTCTTAATAGATTCAATGAATTAAAACTAATATCATTAGTTATAATATTAATATCATTATTATTAGACCACATACAGATTAGAGGTTTGAATGGCAACCAGATTCTTGAAGACTCATGAAGGTGAGATTGCTTATGAAGAGGAAGGCAGCGGGCCAGTTATCCTTTGCGCGCCAGGACTCGGCGATTTACGTGCCCAATATCGCTTCCTTTCGCCCCGTCTGGCTGCGGCGGGTTATCGCGCCGTTAGCATGGATCTGCGCGGGCACGGCGAAAGCAGCCTGGATTGGCAGGATGCTTCGGTCGCAGGCGTGGGCAGCGACATGCTTGAGCTGCTTGACCATTTGAACGCCGGCCCCGCGGTACTGATCGGAAATTCAATGGCCGCTGGCGCGGCTATCTGGGCAGCCGCGGAAGCCCCCGAAAAGGTTAAAGCTCTGGTGCTTCTGGGACCAGCAGTGCGCGGTGATGTCAGCAGCATGAACGCACTTCTTTTCCGCCTGCTGTTTGCGCGCCCGTGGGGCGCCGGCATGTGGGCCAAGTATTACACCTCGCTCTACCCCACTTACAAGCCAGCCGATCTCAGCGAGTATGTCAACCGCCTGCGTACCAGCCTGGAACGGCCAGGCCGGATCGAATTCATGCTGCGAATGATCCTGTCTTCAAAATCCGCGTCAGAGGCGCGAATCAGCAAGGTTCACAAACCCGCGCTGGTCATCATGGGCAGCCGCGACCCCGATTTCAAGCAGCCAGAAGAGGAAGCCCGCTGGGTTGCCCGGGGTTTGAATGCCAGTTACCAGATCATTGCAGATGCTGGCCATTATCCCCACGTGGAAATGCCAGAAACAACAGCAAACAGCATTTTGGCTTTTCTTGAAAAAGTGGAGGCGTAGGAAAATGCCCCGCCGGAAACGCCTTGAACGGCGCGATGTCATTTGGGCGGCTGCGCGGCTGCTGGAAGAAGAAGGGCCGGCTGCATTTACCCTGCATCAATTGGCGCGCCGGCTGGGCATTCAAACGCCCTCCCTGTATAACCATATCGAAGGAATGGCTGGCCTGCGTGCCGACCTGGCTGTACTGAATGCCCAAAAACTGGCGGATGCAATGGAACAAGCCGCCATTGGGCGCTCGGGTGCCGAAGCGCTGTATGCCGTGGCACAGGCGGTGCGCAGCTATATCAAATCCTCACCGGTGTTATACCAGTTTTGCCTGTTGTCTTCTGGCAATCAGGAAACACCGAACAAGGAATTAAAGGCCGCTGAAGAACGTTCATTACGCGTGGGATTGGCAATCGTGCAATCCTTCAACCTGCAAGGCGAAGATGCCGTTCATGCCCTGCGGGGTTTACGCAGCTTAATCCATGGTTTTGCCTCGTTGGAAGCAGCCGGCGGCTTTGGCATGCCGTTGGATTGCGATGACAGCTTCCACCGTCTCTTGGAGGCGTATTCGCGCGGATTAGCCGATATTGCTTCTGCAAAAGATGCAGCGATTGATTAGTGGTAGGAGGTTGGTTATGAGTGGCGTAACAATTGCGGACGGTTTTCATTTTATTCTGGAGTTATGCGGCATCGCAGCGCTGGCTGTTTGGGGATTTCGAACAGGCGATAGTGCGCTGGTGAAAGCCGCGCTTGGAATTGGCATCCCGTTCTTTGCAGCAACCCTGTGGGGCGTGTTCCGTGTGCCCAACGACCCCGGTCCGGCCGCAGTGGCCGTTCCGGGTTGGACACGGCTGATCCTGGAACTCGGCGTGCTGTTTGGTGCCGTCTGGGCACTCACCGCAATCCAAAAAAACGGCCTGGCAATCGCATTTGCGGCCGCCATACTGCTGGATTATTCACTGCATTACAAACGGGTATTGTGGCTGCTGGGATGGTAATCAACCATATGACAATTAGAAAATAAAACGCGAACTGATGGGTGTGACCACCCGCCAGTTCGCGTTGAAGAATTGCCGCAATTTCAGCTTTCGCCCGAAAGCGGCCGAAAACCCTCCCCCAGGGCTTCGTGCGCATGCCCGATGACCATGAAGGCATCCTGATCGGCTTCGCGGACAATTTCCTTCAACTGATTGACTTCCGCTTTGGTGATCACGCAATACAGCGTCGGCCGGGGAGCACCTGTATAAGCTCCCGTCCCCGAAAGCACGGTCACGCCGCGCTCGAGTACGCTCATAATCTTCTCAGCCACTACTTGCGGCTGGTTGGTGACGATCATTGCCGTTCGGAAAATGCTGGAACCTTCGGACGTCGCCTCGGCAGCCAATCCGCTCACGTAAATCACCACCAGGCCATAAAGCGCGTGCCGCCAGTCGAAGGCAAAGCCTCCGGCTAACACCACCAGGGTATCCGTGATCAGGTACGCCTGAGATATGGAAATGCCAAATTTGGAATTCAAAATACGACCCAGGATATCACTGCCGCCGCTGGTGCCCTGACCGCGGTAAACCAGACCCAGGCCAATGCCTAATAAAATGCCGCCGAACAGACAGTTCAACACCAGGTCGTCAGTCACGCCTTCTGCAGGAATGAACCAGACCAGCAGATCCGTAAGCAGTGAAAAGGCCGCGACCGAAACCGCGGTGCGCAGCGCAAAGCGCGCCCCACCCAGGTAGCGCCAACCGAGCAGGAACAGCGGCACATTGCCAATAAACACCATCAAACCAATCGGCCAACGTGTATAAAAATTGATAATCTGTGCTGCACCGCTGATTCCACCGCTGACCATCTGCCCCGGCACCAAGAAGAGGCGCATCGCCAGAGCCTGGAGCAAAGCGCCGATCACTACAAGGCCGTAATCCCGCGCAGTCCGCCAGGTGATTTTGGGGTCAACTTTCAATGAACGAACAAACTGAAAAAATGTCTGATTCTGCGATCCTGGAACACGCATAATAACCTCCTGAAAAATCCAGCCCTCTATTATATCAGGCGCAATGAAAAAAAGCCGCGCATTTACGCGCGGCAGTAACAGGCAAAATGAAGTAGGAACTTACCCCAGTTTCCCGGTACGGCTGAGTTTGTCCCGGCGCAGCACCCGTTTCGGCGCCCGCCCCCGCCGCCGGGGAGGTTTTCCGGCATTCGGGCTGAGAATCAGCACCAACTGGTTCAACGCGCGGGTATCATATTCCCGGCGGCCGCAAAGATCGCACACCCAGGCCGGAAAATTCGGCACGGTAACCAGCTCATCATCCAGGTAAGTGAAGAAGGTCAGGTAACGCCGGTGCATGTTACCAGCCTGACATTCGGTGCAAGGCACGCCTGGACCATCAAATGGGTCTCGCATTAATACTCACCCTTCTCCACAACCAATCCATGAGCAATTTTTACGCCGGCGCTGGAGCCCAGCCGGGTGGCACCAGCCTGAAGCATCGCGCGAGCATCTTCCAGCGAACGCACGCCACCGGCCGCCTTGACGCCCATCAAAGGGCCCACAACGCGGCGCATCAGATCCACATCCTCCACGGTAGCACCGCCCGCGAAAAAACCTGTGGAAGTTTTGACAAAATCAGCGCCCGCGGCCTGGGCAATCAGGCAAGCCAGAATCTTTTCATGCGGCGTGAGCAATCCCATCTCCAGAATCACCTTGAGGATGGCGCCGCTGGCGTGGCAAGTTTCGGCCAGGGTGCGCACATCATCCAGCACAGCCTGCACATTGCCGCCCTTTAACAGCCCAACCGACATCACCATATCGATCTCTGTTGCGCCTGCGCCGATGGCAATCTCTGTTTCGGCCACTTTCACCGTCGTGGGCGAAGCGCCCAGCGGGAAACCAACCACCGTACAAGTTTTGACACCCGACCCCAGCAATGCCTGGTGCGCCAACGGCACATAAATACTGTTGATACATACCGAAGCAAATTGATATTTACGCGCCTCAGCGCATAATTGTTCAATTTGCGCCGGGGTTGCTTCGGTTTTTAACAGGGTGTGATCAATAAACTGCGTCACCGGTCCTTCTAGAGGTTTAAATCCCTCGGGGAAATCCGGTAGGCGGTTGTCATATTGTTTGGTCAGGTCAAGAATGTCGTGAATATCCATTATTTATTTATGACTAATTAGCAGCGTTAACGATATCCGGAAGGGTCAGAATTTTTATTTGATCCAGCGGCCAATACACCAGCAGTGCCTTTCCCACCAGGTTTTCATAGGGCACAAAGCCCCAGTTGTGCGAATCCGAGGAGGAATTGCGGTTGTCGCCCAACACAAACAGCTGGCCTTCTGGAACGATCCAGGTGTTGTTGTAATGCGGCGGCGCCATGATGTAAGGTTCAACCACCAATTTGCCGTTCACCATTACCTGCCCGTTTTGCACCGTGACTTCGTCACCCGGCAATCCGATGACCCGCTTGATGTAATCCTCGTTGGGGTTCAACGGATAATGAAAAATCACCACATCACCGTGTGAAACGTCTCCCAGGCGGTAAGCCAGTTTGTTGACCAGTAAAAACTCGCCTGGCTGCAGTGTCGGCTCCATGCTGATATTTTCCACCCGCACCCGCGCCAGAACACTATCGATTAAAAAATACAGTACCAGGGCCAGCACCACCGTTTGCAACACTTCGACCAAAAAAGCGCGCAACGATCCGCGCTGTGCGGGATACTGCGGCTGGACAGGTTCAGGTAAGGGTTCAGAGATCAAAGCGATCCTCCATAATTTAACAGGCACAGGGCCTGCAAACGTCATTATAAAACCGCTTGAGAGTCAAGGCAAGAGAACCCCCGAAAGTGTTAGGTTAATTAACCCAAATGTAATGCGCCTAACAGGATAGAAATTACACGATTAATCTTGTTTTCATCTTCTAATCTCTGTATAATTTGATTTGACATTCTAGACCTAACATGTAAGAAAAGGAGGTGCAACTCCACCTGGCCATTCGCAAAACAAATTCCCATTATTGAAGAAATTTAGCAATGCAGTATCAAGGAGAATGCAAATATGAAGAAAGTCAACCTGAAATTTGCGTTGATCGTTGGGGTGCTTGCGGTTGCAGCGCTTGCGCTGACCGCCTGCGCCCAGGCCACTCCGGCGCCCACCCAGGCGCCCGTAGTGGAAGCCCCCACCTGCCCCGAGCCCACAGCCTGTCCGGAGGCTGGCGGCGTTGAGGCTGCCACGGTGCCGAACTTCGAGATGTGGGCCGCTTCGCCGCATGCGGATGCCGCGGCTGAAGCCTTCAACCACTGGAACGAAGATGATCCCAAGGAAATCCCCACTTCCTGCGCCAAGTGCCACAGCCAGGGCGGTTTCCAGGATTATGTCGGTGCGGATGGCAGTGAAGCCTTTGTTGTGGATAAGGCTGCTGAAATCGGCTCTGTCATTTCCTGCGCCACCTGCCACAACGAGGCCACCGCGGAGCTGACCACGGTCAAGTTCCCCTCGGGTGTTGAAATCACCGGCCTCGGCGGCGAAGCCGTCTGCATGACCTGCCACCAGGGCACCGCTGCCGGCGCTACTGTAGATGCGGCCATTGAAAAAGCCGGCGCCACCGACCCGGATGTTCCCGTCGCGGATCTTGGCTTCACCAACCTGCACTACTTTGCTGCCGCAGTTGCCCGCTACGGCACCCAGGTGCAGGGTGGTTACCAGTATGAAGGCAAGACCTACGATGCGCTCTGGCAGCACGTGGAAGGTGTCAATACCTGCACCGACTGCCACAACCCTCACTCGCTGGAACTGAACGTTGAAACCTGCGCCACCTGCCACAAAGGCGTGACCGCAGCAGAAGATATCCGCGATGTGCGCATGATCTCCTCATCGGTCGATTATGACGGCGACGGCGACGTGAAGGAAGGCATCTACTATGAGGTGGACGGCCTGCGCACGCTGCTTTACACGGCCATTCAATCTTATGCCAAGGAAGTTGCCGGCACTCCGCTGGTCTACAGCCCGACGGCCTATCCTTACTTCTTCATCGATACCAATGCCGACGGCGTGACGGACGAAGCTGAAGCGGCCTTCCCCAACTCCTACAAGAGCTGGACGGCCCGCCTGGCCAAGGCTGCCTTCAACTACCAGGCTTCCATCAAGGATCCCGGTTCCTACGCCCACGGCGGCAAGTACATCATTGAGCTGCTCTATGATTCCATCGAGAATCTCAATGAAAAACTGGCCACCCCGGTCGATCTGACCGCTGCCAACCGCATTGACCCCGGCCACTTCGCCGGATCGGAAGAAGCCTTCCGCCATTGGGATGAGGATGGAGGCATTGTTCCTGGCTCCTGCGCCAAGTGCCACACAGCCACCGGCCTGCCCCAGTTCATCAAGGAAGGTGTCAACATCAGCAACCCGATTTCGGACGGCCTGATGTGCGAAACCTGCCACAGCGACCTGAGCACCTATGCCCGCTACGAACAAGAAACGGTGAAGTTCCCCAGCGGCGCATCCCTCGGCTTTGAAGGTCAACCAGATGCCAATCTGTGCCTCAACTGCCACCAGGGCCTTGAGTCTTCCGTTTCGGTCAACCGCGTGATCACCGGCTTGGATCCCGATACTGTCAGTGAAAAACTCGGATTCCGAAACGTGCACTATTTTGCAGCTGGAGCCACCCTCTTTGGCACGGATGCCAAGGGTGTGTATGAATATGAAGGCCAGGAATACGCTGGCCAGTTCCTGCACGTCAGCGGCTATGCCACCTGCGTGGATTGCCATGACACCCATGGTCTGGAGGCCAAAGTGGATGCCTGCGCGGGTTGCCACACTGGCCAGACCCCCGAAGAGATCCGCATGACCACCCAGGGTGACTTCGACGGTGACGGCGACGCCACCGAAGGGCTGGCAGGCGAAATTGTAACCCTGCAGGAAAAGCTGCTGGCGGCTATCCAGGTATATGCTACAGAATTCTCCGGCACTGCGATTGCCTACAGCCCCTCATCCTACCCCTACTGGTTTGCCGATACGAACGGCAATGGCGCCCTGGATGCAGAGGAAGCCATGTATGCCAACAGCTTCAAGGCATGGACTCCGCGCCTGCTCAAAGCTGCCTACAACTACCAGTATTCCATGAAGGATCCTGGCGCGTTCGTGCACAACGGCAAATACGTCATCCAGGCCTTGATCGACAGCATCAAAGACCTGAAGACCACGGTGCCCGCCATCGACGACGCTGGACTCGTCCGGCCGTAGGCTCTGAACCCATGCAACAAAAAAGTGTTCCGGTGAACCCCGGAACACTTTTTTGATGCAAAATGAATTCGGTGTGATAAAGTCCGAATTCTCATGTATAATTAATCTTGCAAATTCCCCAATTAACAGCCAATAAATCAATATTTTCCGCCGCAATCCTGAGTCAAATGCCAACATGACAGGGAGGGATCAATGAGACGCTTTTTCCATTGGCTTGGCAGCCTGTTCTTGCCCCCGGCTGGCAGCTCAACGTTGCGCCGCGTGCTGCCCATCGTGCTCACCGTGTTCCTGGTGCTGGCAGCCATGCTTGCGGTGACCAACGTGTGGGAGGTGACCAACTCATCCAGCTTTTGCGGGCTCACCTGCCACACCATGCCGCCGGAATACACCACTCACCAGAACACCAGCCACGCGCGCGTGACCTGCGAGGAATGCCACCTGGGGCGCACCGAACTCGGCACAGCCATCGGCAGAAAAATCGAATACAGCTGGCAAACCGGCACCGCCCTGGTTTTCAACACTTATGAATATCCCATCCGCGCCCGCAACATGCGACCGGCGCGCGATGTGTGTGAAACCTGCCACCTGCCTGAACAATTTTCGAACGATACGCTGGTGGAATTCAAAAACTTTGCCGCGGATGAGAACAACACCCTCACCTACACCTATCTCATCCTGAAAACCGGCGGCGGCTCCAAACGCGAGGGGCTGGGCAACGGCATCCACTGGCACATTGAAAACCCGGTCGATTACATCGCCCTGGACGAAGAGCGTCAGCAGATCCCCTACGTGCGAGTCCAAAATGAAGACGGTACCTACACAGAGTATTTTGACACGGAAGCTGATTTTGATGCCAACAGCATTGATGAAAGCCAGTTGCTGCGCATGGACTGCATGACCTGCCACAACCGCACCGCCCACACCATCCTGTCGCCCGAAGAGAGCCTGGATCAGCTCTTGGCACAACGTGTGGTCTCGCCCATAATCCCGGAGATTAAGAAGAAGGCTTTGGAAGTCCTGGAAATCAAGTATAGCGATCAGGCGACCGCCTTGGATGCAATTGCAGGCCTGGAAACTTACTACAAGGACAAGCACAACGAATTCTATACGAACAACAAGGAGCAGATCACTGGCGCCATTGCTGCTTTGCAGACCTACTATCAGGAAAACGTATTTCTGGATCAAAAGGTCGATTGGGAAACGCATCCTGATAACAGCCAGCACAGCAATTCACCCGGGTGTTTCCGCTGCCATGATGGCAAGCATCTTTCCAGGCAAAATGAGGCCGTGCGACTGGAGTGCAATTTGTGCCATTCGATACCGGTGGTTTCACCCGGAACTGCCATCCTCGCCAACATCGAAATTGCCCGCGGCCCTGAGCCTTCGTCGCACCGCAACAGTAATTGGATCGCATTGCACCGCGAAAGTTTTAACGAAACCTGCGAGGGCTGCCACACCATCGAGGATCCGGGTGGGGTCAGCAACACCTCCTTCTGTTCCAACAGCGGGTGCCACGCCAACTCCTGGCAGTTTGCCGGATTTGATGCCCCCAACCTTCGCGCGATTCTGAGCGAGGAATTGCAAAAATACATCACCGCCACCCCGGCACCCACAGAACTGCCAGCCGGCAGCACACCCCCACCGCTGACCTATGAGACGTTGGTCAAAGATTTATTCAAAAAATGCACCGTCTGCCATGCGGCTGGCGGTCAGGGCGGATTGGACCTGACCAGCTATGCCGGTATTCTGCAGGGTGGCCAAAGCGGCCCGGCGGTCGTACCGGGCGATCCAGACAACAGCGTGTTGGTCAAAATTCAATCCACTGTTCAGCCCCATTTCGGCCAGTTTACCCCCGACGAGTTGGAAACCATCATCGCCTGGATTTTATCCGGCGCACCCGAAAAGTAAACGGTCTCAAGCTCCGTTGTTCCCGGCTGCGGCAATATGCCGCAGTCGGATGTTTTTCATCTTATTCATCCAAATGTAACCCCATAAATGGACTGAATGTAATCCAAATAAGCGGACTTTTAATGTATAATTAACCTCGGCAACATTTAGGATAGTTATCCCAAATTTTTAGCAAACAAATTCACAAGGTAGGAGCCATCCACATGGGAATGATCTTACAAAAAAGACTCCCCTTTCTTACGCCTGTCATCATCCTGTTGGTCGTGGTGCTGGCGGGCGCGGCGGTATTTTTGACCGCCACTGAAGACGTGCAGGCCGCTCCCCCTGCCCAAACACCCGACAACAGCCAGTGCCTGATGTGCCATCAGGAAGATGGCCGGATCTGGCAGCTTCCCAGCGGCGAGGGTCTGAGCATCACTATCCGCCCGGAAATGTTCGGCGGATCGGTGCATGCCAAGGTCGCCTGCCAGACGTGCCACACCAACATTGTGGAATATCCGCATCCCGCCAACTCCGCGCAGACCACGCGTGAATACACGCTGCAATATGAAAACTCCTGCGCGCAGTGCCACCCAAACCAGGTGCAAGAAATTGCGGATAATGCGCACGCCAAGGTTAAGAACGATCCCAACAACCCCAATGCCGGTAACGCGCCTACCTGCGCTGATTGCCACAATCCGCACACGCAATCCTCAATCCTGAAAACCGAAGATGGCAAATTAGCCGGATTGGAACACGCCGCCAGCGCCCGCACTTGTGCGCAATGCCACAACGATATTTATGAAGCCTATGCCGCAAGTGTCCACGGTGAAGGCGTGCTGGTGAATAACAATCCCGACGTGCCGTCCTGCATCGACTGCCACGGTGTTCACGATCTGAGCGGTCCTTCAGCTTCGGGCAACCAATTCCGTTTGACCTCACCGCAAATCTGTGCCAAGTGCCACACCGATGAAAGCATCATGGGGAAATACGGACTTTCCACCCAGGTACTCAACACCTACATCGCCGATTTCCATGGCACGACCGTGACGTTGTTTGAAAAGCTAGATCCAGACCAAGAAACCAACATGCCAGTCTGCTTTGACTGCCACGGCGTGCACGACATCAAACGCGTGGACGATCCGCAAAAGGGCATTCAGGTGAAAGAAAACCTGTTGGTCACCTGCCAGAAATGCCATCCGGGTGCCACACCCAACTTCCCGGATTCCTGGCTAAGTCACTACATCCCCAGCAAAGATCGCGCCCCGTTGGTCTTCTATGTCGAGTGGTTCTACAAAATTCTCATCCCCCTCGTACTCGGCGTTATGATCATCCTGGTCGGCAGCGATATCTTCCGCAAATTGAAGAATCGCAAAAGCAAACCCGCCGCCGCTGAAGTGAACGAGAATGCCAGCTAAGAGGAGGATCGATCCATGAGCAACCAGCAGAAAACCTACATTCGTTTTAGCCTTGCCCAGCGGATTGAGCACTTTGTGCTGATCCTCTCGTTCACAACCCTCGCGCTGACCGGTATCCCACAGAAATTTTCCCAGGCCGGTATCTCCGAGTTCATCATTGCAGCCTTGGGCGGCATTAACACGGTACGCATCATCCACCGCATCGCCGCCACCCTGTTTGGCCTGGAAGCCATTTATCATGTCTTTGTGGTCGGCTACAAGTTGATCGTTCTGCGGCTTGAAGCCAGTATGTTGCCTGGCATTAAGGACGGCAAAGACGTCATCGATTTTTTCCTGTACAACATCGGCGTCAAAAAACAAGCCCCCAAGATGCCTCGCTATAACTTCATGGAAAAGATGGAATACTGGGCCATGATCTGGGGCCTGGTGCTGATGGGCCTGACTGGCTTCATGCTATGGAATCCCATTGCCACCACCAAGATCCTGCCGGGTGTTTTCATCCCAACTGCCAAAGTTGCTCACGGCTGGGAAGCTGTGCTGGCTGTGCTGGCGATCCTGATCTGGCACTTCTACAACGTGCACATTAAGCATTGGAACTGGGCGATGTTCAAGGGGTACATGACCCACGAACAGATGGAAGAAGAGCACGGCGAAGAGTTGGAGAAAATTCAAGCCGGCGAAACCCGTCAGCTTCCACCGCCAGAAGTGATTCAAAAGCGCGCCAGGATTTATGTGCCCGTCGCTGCGATTGTTTCACTTGCCCTGGCGGCTCTTCTAATCCGTTTTCTGACGTTTGAGGAAACCGCAATCGAAACCATCCCGCCCGCCGAAGAGAACGTAACCATCTTTGAACCGCAAACGCCCACACCTTTGCCCACCATCCAAGCCGCAGCTACCGCTGCCCCAGACAGCTCAGCAGCAGCCAACAGTTGGAATGGCGAGATCGGCATCCTGTTCAAGAATAAGTGCGTCACTTGTCACGGCACGCTGGGCGGTCTCAGTCTTGCCAGCTATGCGGATATCATGAAGGGCGGCAGCAGCGGTGCAACCATCCTTCCTGGAGATGCAGCCGGCAGCCCGCTGGTGGTGTTGCAGGAAGCTGGCGGCCACCCCGGCACTTTCTCGCCTGAAGAACTGGAAATCATCAAAACGTGGATCGCTGCAGGCGCGCCGGAGAAATAAACTTTCGTCCCAGTTGCAAACAACAAAGCGGGCTGTTTGACAGCCCGCTTTTTATATTCCAGATCGATTAATCACTCACGGCGCAAGCGCGTGCCGCAGGTCCGGCAAAACACATCGTCCTTGCCGGCCCGTTTTCCGCACTGGTGGCAATAGATATCGCCATCCTCATTCTCTCTCGTCCGGCTGGATGAAGAAACATGCCGGGGGCGCACCGTTTCGGTTTGGCGTTTGCGCGCAATCAGCCAAAACCACAAACCGCCACCCGCAATCAATGCCAATCCGATCCCCCCCAGGATATACGGCAGGGCTTCCTGCATGCGGAGTTGGGATGTGGAAGGGCCTATGGGTTGGCTGGGCTGAAGCGCAGATTGCGACGGCATGCTCAAGGTATCATCGTTTTTGGTATAGCTCATCTTGATCGTGACGGGCGTTCCCGCTGGCACGCTGCCCACATCTTCGGTGTAATATCGCAAGCCATCTGCACCGGTTTCCCAACTGCCCATGTCCGGCACCACCTGCAGGTTGCTGGCCGTTAAGGGCTGCTGCACTTCCACAATCAACCGGTTGATTGCCACATCGCCGGCCCATTTGAATTGGTACTCACGGCGGCTTTCAGTTTTGGAGATTTCTGGATCGTAATACTCAATCTGCAATTTTGGATTGGGCGTCGTCATCGAAAGGACCGTCCAATCACCGTCTATCTGAGTGGAATAACTCAGTGTATAGAGCTTACCGTCATCCTCTTCCACCGCCACATTGTACGGTTCACCGGCTGATCGAGGGATGCGGAGATTGACCTGTGCAGGCAGCCGGGTGGCATCCGAAAGCGTGATTCGGTAAATCACCAACATATCGGGCCGATCATATTCCGGCCACAGCATGGCAGTCAGCGTTTCAAATTCCACCGCTGACTGCGCCTGCACAGAACCAGCCAGCGAGAATAATAAGACAAACAGCAAGATGATGCTCCAACGGCGCATGCCAATCCTCCAAAAATAACCAATTACGATCATAAATTCGATATTACCACATCACCCCGACAATGAAGAATCATTGCCCAGGCAAGGGAGCGCTAAATCAGCATGCAGGTATCAGGCATGCGCGCCTGCACCATTACAACCGCCAGCATCCACGCAGGCACTCTCTTCAAATTGAATGGTGGTGTGCACAATTTCAAATTTAGCCCCCAACCGTTCGCGCAATTCGGCCATCACAGCAGCTTGATCCTGCAGGTGCGGCCCATTTAAGACCACATGTGCACTGAGCGCAATGTGCTGCGAGCAAAGGTTCCAAACATGCAATTCATGCACCGATTCAACTGCCGGCGACCGCTGAATTTCCTCGACAACCTCATTGAGCGAAAGGCCGTCCGGCGTACCCTCCACCAGAATGTGCAGAGACCCCTTTAGCACGCGGAATGAACTGATCAGAATCAGCACGGCAATCAAGGCGCTGGCCAACGGATCGACCCACTGAGCACCTGTCAACGAGATAATGATTGCTGCAACAATGACGCCCAACGAAGAAACAGCATCGCCCATCACATGCAGAAATGCGCTTTGCAGATTGAGGTCCTTGTGAATGTGAGCCTTCTCGCCGTGGCGGTGCCCGCCTAAAACCAGCGCAACCACCAGGTTGACAACCAATCCAATGATCGCAATTACCAGCATCAGCGGACCGCGCACCGGCTCCGGTTCAAGAAAACGCTGATAAGCTTCCCAGCCTATGCCGATGGAAATGACCAACAGAGAAATGCCATTTCCAAGCGCCGCCAGAACCTCCAGGCGGTGCCAGCCGAAGGTATGACGGTCATCAGCAGGGCGAGAAGAGAAACGCAGCGCAAAATAGCTCAAAGCCAATGCGAATACATCCATAAAAACGTGGGCAGCATCCGAAAGCAGCGCCAGGCTGCCCGAAATCAAACCGCCGATCAACTCCCAAAAAAAAATGATCAGGGTCAGGACAAGTGAAATTACAAACCGCTTTTCAATGCTCTGTTTTGAAATCATGCTCATAGCAAAATTTAACCACACTTTTTTAATTCGTGTGAATTTTTATAAGTTTTTTATGGATGGATTTTGTTCAAAAATGGTTTCTGCCAAAACGCAACCCGGGTCGGCGATCGAAAACACTAAAAGCAGAGAAAATCGGGTATAATTTCGGTGATTAGGCCCCAAGATTGGGCAGCTTCGGAAACAGGAGCAGAAGTGGCTCGGAAGCGAACGATCGAAGACCTGACAACCGAAGAACTGCGCCATCTGTTGATGGAAAAACGGCGCTCTGAACGCCAGGCCCGCCTGGAGGCTTACCGCCGCACAGGCCGCGTCATCCAGGTGGAACCCCAACCGGAGACCGCTCCGCTGGATGGATTGCGGACTGAGGTGCTGGACAGCGATGGCAATACTTCGCCACAGCCGCGATCTCCGCGCAGAGTGTGGATGGACCGGCTGCTGTTCCTGGTAGAATTTGCCGCCGTCGTCGGTCTGGTGATCGTGCTGGTCAACACGTTCTACGGGCTGCAGGTCATCAACGCCGAAGCCGCGTCAGCACTGATCCAACCCACGCTGACCCCGACCGCATTGATCCGGGCCGTTGTACTGCCGTCCGGCCACACGCCGCCCAATTCACCTGGCGGGTCGCAGTTCAATGAGGCGGAAATCCCAGAGCACCTGCGCCCGATGGTGCAAAGCCTGGCGAACCTGCCAGTGCCCACCGCCAGCCCCGAGCAGGCGCAGAGGATCCAGATCGCGGCGATACGGGTGGATGCGCCGATTGTGATGGGCGATTTGCCCGAGCAGCTTAAAAAAGGAGTCGGACAAAACCTGCTTAATCCGGTCAATCCCGGTCAAAAAGGGAATCTGATCCTTTCAGCCCACAACGATATCTTTGGGCAGATCTTCCGGGATCTTGACCAGTTGAAAGCCGGCGACGAGATTGTCATCTACACCAATCAGCGATCGTATGTGTACACGGTGCGCGAAACGCTCATCGTAAACCCCGATCAGGTGGAGGTGATGGCCCCCACCCGTGATGCGGTCGTCACGCTGGTCTCGTGCTACCCATACATGGTGGATAACAAACGCATCATCGTGGTGGCTGATTTGCAGGCCGAACGCTGAGCTTCAAAGCAACAGATAGTCCAAACCGCGGTGATTCCGCGTGATATGAGCAATCGATTGTATGTAACTTTGAAAGTCAACAGGAGATACGAATGAGCAAGAAACAAAAACGCCAGGTTTCTTCAGGAAGCGTCACTGCCGCCCCGGCAGCAGAAAGAGTGGTCGCCAGCCGCATCACCACCAGCTCAAATGAGTTCAATCCCGATTACAGCCCGGTGATCCGCGATCTGAAGCGCATCGGCATCCTGGCGGGCAGTTTTATCGCTTTGCTGGTGGTCCTATCCTTCTTCCTGCGCTAATTTCTTTTACCGGCGCGATATTCGCCTTTATTCTCAACGGCAAAGAGACGCTTGAAGGCGTTTCTTTGCCGTTAAAAACATAATACATTTGAATTAAATGATAAAAAAGGCCTTGACTTTCGAATAAAAGCGTCTATAATTTCGACTATGTTTAGCGAAATTGTTGGCTCGGTGAGATTGATTTGCTTGTGTCTGGAGCGGGGCTCGTTGTAGCACCGCTGCCCAGATCGCTTAGCACATTCTGACGGCCAACTGGCAAGCGGCGAACAACAGCCCCGCAGATCCCTGATGGGAAAAGCAGGTCTTTTGCCCGCCGTTTTTATTTTGCCAGTTGGCCGAGTCTTTTAAGCAACTTTATCTGGTATTTTTGAGGAGAATTTAAAATGAAAATCGCGAATAACGTCACTGACCTGATCGGCAACACGCCGCTCGTCCGTCTAAACCGCCTGACCGAAGGCAGCGCAGCCCAGGTTGTTGCCAAACTCGAGTATTACAACCCGGCGCACAGCGTTAAAGACCGCATCGGTGTCGCCATGCTGGATGCAGCGGAGAAAGCCGGTAAGATTAAGCCCGACACGATCATTCTCGAACCCACCAGCGGCAACACCGGCATTGCCCTGGCGTTTGCCAGCGCTGCTCGCGGTTACAAGTGCACCCTGGTGATGCCGGAAACGATGAGCAAGGAACGTCGCATGCTGCTGCGCGCTTACGGCGCCGAATTAATCCTCACGCCGGGCTCCGAAGGCATGGGCGGCGCCATCCGCAAAGCTGAGGAACTGGCAGCCAGCGACCCGCGCTACTTCATCCCGCAGCAATTCAACAATCCCGCCAATCCTGAAATTCACCGCCGCACCACCGCTGAAGAGATCTGGCGAGATACCGACGGCATGGTGGATTTTGTGGTGGCAGGCGTGGGCACCGGCGGGACCATCACCGGCATCGGCGAGGTCATCAAGTCGCGCAAGCCTTCCTTCCAGGCCATCGCCGTCGAACCAGACGCCTCGCCGGTGCTTTCCGGCGGCTCCAAGGGTCCGCATCCCATCCAGGGCATCGGGGCGGGTTTTGTTCCCCAGGTGTTGAACACGCAAATTTACGATGAAGTCATCCGCGTCAAGGCAGAAGACGCATTTGCCACTGCGCGTGAGATGGCACGCCGCGAAGGATTGCTGGTGGGCATCAGCTCTGGCGCCGCCACCTGGGCGGCTCTGCAAGTCTCCCGCCGCCCCGAGAACGCCGGCAAACTGATCGTGGTGATCATTCCATCCTTCGGCGAACGCTACCTGAGCACACCCTTATTTGCGGATCTGGCTGATTAATCATTGCCGGCAGTTTGCTTGTTTGGCAAAGGCAGGAAATAAGATGAAACTTTTTCACACCTTACGCAACGATTTGCGCGCCGTTTTCGAACGCGACCCGGCCGCGCGCACCCGCTTTGAAGTGATCTTAAGCTATCCCGGGCTGCACGCGCTGTGGAGTCACCGCGCCGCGCACTGGCTGTGGACCCATCGGCTTAAGCTGGCCGGGCGCTGGCTTTCACAGTTGACGCGCTTTTTCACCGGCATTGAAATTCATCCGGGCGCAACCATTGGCTCCGGTTTCTTCATCGACCACGGCATGGGCGTGGTCATCGGCGAGACCGCCGAAATTGGGAATAACGTCACCCTTTACCACGGCGTCACGCTGGGCGGCGTCAGCCTGGAGAAAGGCAAGCGCCACCCCACCATCGGCGATAACGTGGTCATCGGCGCTGGAGCGAAGGTGCTCGGCAACATTCTGGTGGGGCCGGGCAGCCGCATCGGCGCCAATGCTGTGGTCGTCAAGAGCGTCCCGGCCAATTCCGTGGTGGTCGGTGTGCCCGGCCAGGTGGTGGTGCGCAGCCGGCCCAAGGATGAGATGGTCGACCTGCACCACGATCGGTTACCGGATACGATTGGGCAGTCGCTGGCTTCGGTGATGAACCGTCTGGAAACCGTGGAGAGACTCTTGAACGTCCACATGGTCGACCTGCACGCCGGCAGCAAAGCACCGGGCAACGGCAATGGACACAACCATGATTTGAAGGCAATTGGCAAAGACGAACCGCAGCGCGAACCTGCCCATGTTCACGCCCCCCAGGACGGCCTGTGGCACGGCGAAGATTTTATGATCTAACCCCTCATGCAAACCATACACAAAAACACAGCCTGGTATTTCTCGGCTGTGTTTTGTGTTCAGCCGGGATTAATTATTTCTTCCGAAAACCCAGGAAATACACCGCCACCAATCCCAGCATCGAAACCACCAAAAAACCGATTCCCAATCCGCGCCGCGTGGATGAATCCAGCTTGCGAAAATCGGGCACCAGCGGCCTGGGTGTAGGTGAGGGGATGGGCGTAATCGTGCGCGTGGGGCGGGGAGTGACCGGCGTGGGCGAAAGCGTGGGCGTACGCGTGGGCGGCCGCAGCGTGCTGGTGAACGTGGGCGTGATGGTGGGCGTGGGCGCCAGGCGGATAATCAACTTTTGCCCGGGAAACAGGATCGGGTTCGTCCCGCTCAGATTATTCAGCCTGACCAATTCGTCCCGGTCCACGCCGTACGCCTCAACGATCATCCACAGCGTCTGACCGTATTGAACTTCATGGATGATCGAACCATCCGCTTCCGGCGTCGAGGGCGTCACCGGCACGATGTCCTGCGGCGCCGGCGTTCCGCCCGTCTGAGCCAGAACAGGCGCGGCGGCATTCGATAAAGCCGCAAACATAACAATTGATGATAGCAAAAAGAGTAAAAATCGGCGCATCGTGGCATGAATTATACCGCGATGCGCCGGAGAAGCGCAAAAGTGGTTTCGCTTAGCTGAGCGCCCGCTCGCTGAAACCTTTGCCCATCACCTCGGCAACGATCAGAAAATCGGTGGCTGAAATCATGCCCACAATTTCACTCTTTTCATTGACAACCGGCAAGTGATGGATGCGGGCCTCTTTCATCTTTGCTGCGCACTCTGGGAGCGACATCCGGTAATCCACAGTAATGAGTGGCGAATTCATGATGTCGCGAACTTTGGTTTTCGACGGATCGCGCTGCTGAGCGACGATTTTGTCCACGATATCAATCGAGGTAACAATTCCGTATTCTGGATTGGTCTCTGATTTGTTAACAATCAGGCTGTTGATGTAGCGGTGGCGCATCTTCTCCAGCGCTTCGCTCACCATGCTGTCAGGATCAATAAAAACCACCAGATCCTTCATCCAATCCTTCACGCTGAGTTGCATAATCCATCTCCTTTATCAGTGGTCATTGAATGGACGATCACCCATGCAGAATTTATGCTCGAAAAGAACAATTGGATTGCCGTTATGAGTATAGCAGAAAGGGCTTGAAAAACAAACTGACGATTTGTCAGCCTTTGGCATGTGCATGCGCGCGCAATCTGGGAGTTTCGTCACCACGAAAAGTTAAAGGCTGGCATTCAAAGCGTTAAGCTCATCCCTTATTCGCAAAATCAATTCCAATTTCTCTTCCTCGTCCAGAAAAGACGCCTGCGCAGCAGCATGGATACGCTCAACCAGGGTCTCGCGCCCCAATCCCAATTCCTCCGCTGCCACCCGGAATTCATCGCTGAGCTTGATTTGCGAGATGCTTGGATCATCGGTGTTGACAGTCACATTTAAACCCGCGGCAAGCATATCCCGAATGGGGTGAGCCTGTAATTCAGGCACCACGCCGGACTGATGATTACTGGTAAGGCATACTTCGAAAGCTGTTTGGCATTCACGTGCCAGGGCCAGCACCGCTGGATCTTCAACAACGCGCACACCGTGGCCGATCCGGTCTGCCTGGAATTTTTCAATTGCTTCACGAACGTTGCCCGGGCCGCCCCACTCGCCAGCATGCACGGTGACTCTTAAGCCGCCCTTCCTGGCGGCACGGAACACATCCAGGAAGGGTAAGGCGCTGTAATCAGCTTCATTTCCGGCCAGATCCAGCGCAAGGATGCCGCGCGCCTGGCGCTGAAGCGCCAGTTCGGCCACCCGGGCAGCAATTTCCACACTTTCATGCCGGTTCACGCTGACGATCAGGCGCGTGGGCAGGCCAAATTCGAGGCTTGCCTGGATTGCGCTTTCACACACCCAATCCATCACCTCACCCAGCGGGAAACCGCGCACCCTGGCCAGCGCAAGCGGAGTAAAGCGCAGTTCCATGTAACGCACACCATCGGCGTGCGCATCAGCGATAGCCTCGCGCGTCACGCGGCGAATAATTTCGGGAGTTTGATAAAACTGCCGCAAGATTTGAAACTTGGATAGGAAAACCGTCGAATTCAGCGGCTCATTATGCTGGATCTGCACCAACGCGCGCAGCGCATCCGCACTCCCTGGCAGGGTAAGATCCTGCTGGTGCGCTATCTCCAACAGCGTCTCGACCCGCAGCGTTCCTTCCAGGTGGCGGTGTAAATCCACCTTGGGAAGTCGCTGATAATACTCATCTGCTGCCGATTGAGCGTACCACCCCATGCCTGCCCCCTCATTCGAGCCTCTCTTGAGTCGATTATAAACCAACCCCCAAATCCAGCCGCAGTTTGAGCCGCCGCAGGAGCGGTTTGTTATGAGACTGCAAACTGGATCCGCACGATTCATAATGTTTTATTTTTAGATAAACTTTGTATAATATACAAATGAACACTTAGTGGCTCTCAAGTTACAACACACAGCGCGCCGAATTGGTAATGATCGAGGAGGGATTAGTATGACAACAACCGTTCAAACCATTCTACGCCAGAAAGGCAGCCAGGTCTGGTCAGTAGCCCCCGGCGATTCAGTCCGCCAGGCATTGGAATTGATGGCCGAAAAGAAGATCGGCGCTGTGCTGGTGATGGAGGCAGGCAAATTGGTGGGCATCTTCTCAGAACGCGATTACGCCCGCCGCGGCATTTTGCAGAATCGCGGTCCGGAAACTCCCATCAATGCAGTCATGACCGCGCCGGTTTACTGTGTGACGCCGCAACAGACCATTGAGGAATGCATGGGGTTGATGACCGCCAAGCACATCCGTCACCTGCCTGTCGCCGACGGTGAAACCATCCTGGGCGTCATTTCTATCGGCGATGTGGTCAAAGAAGTGATTGCCGATCAGGCGCATTTGATCCAGGGTCTTGAGAATTACATCCTGGGCAAGCGCGCTTAATTATTTCTTCTAAAAATAAACAAAGACGGGCTTTGAAAGCCCGCCTTTGTCGTTCATGAGAAATTTTCGCGCTCAGGCATTCTGGCGCAAATCGGCCAATTCACGCTCCACGGACTCTATTTCCGCCTTGAGATCCGTGAGATAGTGCTCAAGCCGCTGAATATACTCTTCACGGGTCAAGAAAACGCGCGGCTCTTCGGCAGCATGACTGCCGCAACCACAGCTTCCGCCGCAGGCACAGGTCGAACCCTCAGACATTGGCAACCCCTTTCTCCTAACAGTAAATGGGATGGAATTTGCTAACAACCTATATTAGACAACAATTATCCAATATATTTGTTTTTTCGTCAACCTGCACAGCCAATTGCGCGAGTCTAAAAAATCAGCATTTCAACACCGGCAAATCATCAAAGCAAATTCTGGACGATTCCGAACCACCTGTGATATACTTGGACGGCTTTGTCATAGACAAAGCAACATTCCATCATGCACGCTTCCCGACCCGCCTGGCGTGCTGTCTGTGACAGTGAAAGGCAGGAATGACGGGAGCGGTAGAATAACGCAAGGAGCAAAGTTAGCAATGGCAGCAGTAATTTCGATGAAGGCTCTCCTCGAGAGCGGTGTGCACTTCGGCCATCGGACCAACAAGTGGCACCCTTTGATGCGCCCGTACATTTTCACCGAGCGCAACGGCATCCATATCATTGACCTGCAACAGACGGTCAAATCGTTGAACACCGCCTATAACCTCGTCCGCGACACCGCGGCTGGCGGCGGCAACGTCCTTTTCGTCGGCACCAAGCGCCAGGCGCAGGAAACCATCCGCGAAGAAGCCGAGCGCTGCGGCATGCCCTACGTCACCGAACGTTGGCTGGGCGGCATGCTCACCAACTGGGCGACCATCTTCCAGCGCATCCAGGAACTGGAACGGCTGGAGAAGATGAAAGAAACCGGCGAAATCAACCGCCTGACCAAGAAAGAAGCTCTGTTGATCGATCGTGATATCAAGCGCCTTGAAATGCGCCTGAGCGGTGTGCGCAAACTCAAGCGTCTCCCCGATCTGGTCTTCATTATCGATGTCGGCCGAGAAGATACCGCCGTGCGCGAAGCCAACATCAAGGGCATCCCGGTCATCGCGCTGGTGGACACCAACTGCGACCCGCGCGGCGTTGACTACGTGATCCCCTCCAATGACGATGCCATCCGCGCCATCAAGCTGCTGGTCGGCAAGATTGCCGATGCAGTCCTGGAAGGCAAAGCTATGCGCAAAGAAGAAGAAATCGAAGCGGAAACCGAAGCAGCTGCAACCAGCCCGGTCGCCCGCCCGCATGCCATGGAAGCCGAAGAGGAACTGGAAGACAAGGACCTGCTGGGTGAATCCACCCTGGCAAAGCTCGGTGGCAAGCCGGCTATTGAAGAAGCAGAAGATCTGGATGAATAATCACCGGTCTATCAGGATCGGATGGAAAAGATCCCAGGACAAGGAAAAGGAATTGGTATGGCAATCACGACCGAAATGATCAAGCAACTCCGCGAAGCAACTGGCGCAGGCATTCTGGATTGCCGCAAAGCGCTGGAAAACGCAAACGGCGATTATCAGAAGGCGATCGATTTTTTGCGCGAGAAAGGCCTGGCCACTGCTGCCAAGCGTTCTGAACGAAAAGCCTCTGAAGGCGTTGTGGAACTGTACAACCACGGCAACGGCCGCGTGGGTGTGATGGTGGAAGTCAATTGCGAAACCGACTTCGTCGGCCGCTCCGAAGCCTTCCGCGAATTTGCGCACGAAGTTGCCCTGCAGGTGGCAGCCGCTTCGCCGCTGTACATCCGCGAAGAAGATATCCCTCAGGAAGTGCTCGACCACGAAGCCGCCATCGCCACCGCCAAGGCACGCGAAGAAGGCAAGCCCGAGAACATCCTGCCGCGCATCGTCGAAGGCAACCTGAACAAATTCAAGGATGAAGTCGTCCTGCTGCGGCAGAAATATATCCGCGACGAAGCCATTACGATCCAGCAGCTTCTCAACGATACGGTTTTGAAAACCGGAGAGAACATCGTCATTCGCCGCTTTGCCCGTTGGGCGCTGGGCGAATCGACCGGCGAGTAAAACATCAAAAGGCCAACCATCCGGTTGGCCTTTTTTCTGCAAATTCAAATGGCACAAGGAAGGTGACTGGATGGAAAGCCTGAAATTCCACCGCATACTGCTGAAGCTCAGCGGCGAGGCCCTGTCGGGTGATAGCGGCAACGGGATCGACCCCAACCGCGCCCGCGATATCGCCCTGCGGGTCAAGGAAGTGCGTGAAATGGGCGTTGATGTTGCCATCGTTATCGGCGCTGGCAACCTCTGGCGCGGCCGCGTGGGCCTGGAGCTGGGTATGGACCGTGCCACCGCCGATTACATGGGTATGCTGGCCACAGTCATGAATGCGCTGGCCTTGATGGACTCGCTGGAGGGTCTGGGGGTATGGACGCGCGTGCAATCAGCAATCGAGATGCGCTCGGTGGCAGAGCCCTACATCCGCCGCCGCGCCATCCGCCACCTGGAAAAAGGCCGCGTGGTCATCTTTGGAGGCGGCACAGGCAACCCCTATTTCTCCACCGACACCGCCGCAGCCTTGCGCGCCATGGAAATAGGCGCGGATGTGCTCATCAAAGCCACCAAAGTGGATGGGGTATACGACAGCGATCCGAAGAAAAATCCGGAAGCTGTGAAATTTGACGACCTCACTTACATTGATACGCTCAACCGCCGCCTGGAGGTCATGGACAGCACCGCCATCTCGCTGTGCATGGAAAACAAGCTGCCCATTCTGGTGCTTAACCTGTGGGACAACGCTGCGCTGCGCATGGCGCTGCTGGGTCAAAAAGTGGGCACGCTGGTGCACCCATAAACCGTTTCAACCGATCCCGGTGAAGCCAATTAACAACGGCGGACTGATCGTCCGCCGTTGTTTTTCTACAAATTCCACCAGGTTATGCCTGGCGGAATTCGCCTTCCACCACATCGCCTTCTGGGTTGCCGCTCGGTGAGCCCCCATTCGAACCCCCGGTGGTTTGGGCTGACTGCATCACGCGCCGGTAGAGATCCTGCATCTTTTCCGTCAGGCTGCGAATGCGGTTCAAATCATCACCCGCAGCTGCCTGGCGCAAATCGCGCACCGCATTTTCGGCCTCTCCGCGCAGATCTTGCGGCACCGCTGCGTTCTCGCGCAGCGCTTTTTCCACCTGATAAGCAGCATTATCTGCCTGGTTGCGTGCTTCCACCAACTCTTTGCGGCGGTTATCTTCTGCTTCATGACGCCGTGCATCTTCCACCATGCGCTCAATATCCGCCTTGCTCAGGTTCGTCGATGCGGTGATGGTCACCCGTTGTTCTTTGCCGGTGGCCTGATCCTTGGCCGACACATTCAGGATCCCGTTAGCGTCGATGTCAAAGGTAACCTCAATCTGCGGCAAACCGCGCGGCGCCGGGGGAATGCCGTCGAGGCGGAAGCGGCCCAGGCTGTTGTTGTCCGCCGACATCGGGCGTTCACCCTGCAGCACGTGAATATCCACGGCCGATTGATTATCCTCGGCGGTCGAGAAGATCTGGCTCTTTCGCACCGGCACGGTGGTGTTGCGCTCAATGATACGCGTCATCACACCGCCCAGCGTTTCCACGCCCAGCGATAGCGGGGTCACATCCAGAAGCAGGATATCCTTGACCTGTCCAGAAAGCACGCCGGCCTGAATAGCCGCGCCGACCGCCACAACCTCATCCGGGTTGACACCTTTGTTAGGCTCTTTGCCAATCAACTTGCGCACCAGCTCCTGCACCATCGGCATGCGCGTCGAACCACCCACCAGCACCACCTCGTTGATCGAACTGGCACTTAAGCCAGCATCCTTCAATGCCGACTCAAACGGCCCTCGGCAGCGCTCAAGCAAGTCCGCCGTCATCTGCTCGAATTTGGCCCGGCTCAAGCGCAATTGCAGATGCTTTGGACCGCTGGCATCGGCGGTGATGTACGGCAGGTTGATCTCAGTTTCCATCATCGTCGACAATTCAATCTTGGCCTTCTCAGCCGCCTCGCGCAACCGCTGGAGTGCCTGGCGATCATTTCGCAAATCCACTCCTTCCTGCTTTTTGAACTCATCCACCGCCCATTTTAGAATGCGTTCATCCCAGTCATCACCGCCCAGGTGAGTATCACCGCTGGTAGATTTGACCTCAAAGACGCCGTCGCCGACCTCCAGGACAGACACATCAAAAGTGCCGCCGCCCAGGTCAAACACCAGAATCTTTTCGTTTTTCTTCTTATCCAACCCATAGGCCAGCGCAGAAGCCGTTGGCTCGTTGATGATGCGCAGCACTTCCAACCCGGCGATCTTGCCGGCATCTTTGGTGGCCTGGCGTTGGCTGTCATTGAAATAGGCCGGCACGGTGATCACGGCCTGTGTCACCGGCTCACCCAGGTAAGCTTCGGCGTCCGCCTTTAACTTGGAAAGGATCATCGCCGAGATTTCCTGCGGTGTATATTCGCGGTTGGTCTGGGGAACCTTCACCCGTGCGTCTCCGGCTGGGCCGCGTACCACCTGGTACGAGACCATCTTGCGCTCGCTTTCTACCTCATCAAAGCGGCGGCCCATCAAGCGCTTGATCGAATAGATCGTGTTCTCCGGGTTCACCACCGCCTGCCGCTTGGCCGTTTGACCAATTAGCCGCTCACCATTTTTGTTGAACGCAACCACCGAAGGGCACAGCCGTGAACCCTCTGCAGTGGTGATCACAACCGGATCGCCGCCTTCCATCACGGAAACGACGCTGTTGGTCGTCCCCAGGTCGATGCCGATAATTTTAGCCATAACATAAACCTCCAAAATAAAAGATTGCGTGTAAAGACAAGCATACCCTGCCGATAAAAGATTCTTATTAACAAATGATTTAATTTTTATCAGCAACAATTGCCCGGCGAGTAGGCTATAATCGTATAGGGAGCCATTACCAATGACAAATGAACCTGCTCGAAAACTCATGGCAAGACCAATCATCGTCTGGATGCTTTTGTGCAGCCTGCTGCTGCCGTTCAGTCTGGCCCACGCCCAGACCAACCCAGCCGTACCAACTGCCGTGGTTCTCAATGCCGAAGGCCCGGTGACACCCGTCATGGTCAACTATATCGAGCGCGGCCTGAAGGTCGCCAGCGACCGCGGTGCAGATGTGGTGGTGGTTCAATTAAATACCCCAGGCGGGCAAATCGATCAAATGAACTTGATCGTTTCTCTACTGCGCGGCAGCAAGATACCAGTGATTGTGTATGTCACACCGCGCGGGGCAATGGCTGCCAGCGCGGGCACACTCATCACGCTGGCCGGCCATGCCGCTGCTATGGCGCCTGAAACGATGATTGGCGCAGCCAGCCCGGTGGGCAGCCAGGGTGAAGACCTGGAGACAACCATCGCAACCAAGGAAAAGGAAGCATTGAAGGCGACGGTGCGCACGTTGAACAGCGGCCGGCGGCCCGAAAGCGCCACCCGTCTGGCTGAATCCGCCATCGATGAAGCCAAAGCAGCCTCCTCAGAGGAAGCACTTCAAGCTGGCCTGATCGATTGGATTGTGCCCGACCTGGAAACGCTACTGAACACCGCGGACGGTACCACCGTCCAGGTACTGGACCAGCCCGTCGTGTTACATACGGCCGGCGCATTGGTGTACTCTGTGCCCATCACGGTCATTGAGCAAATCCTTGGCTTTTTGATTAATCCCAACGTGGTTTTCCTCCTGCTGACCATCGGCGTGCAGGCACTTTTAATTGAGCTTTCCAGCCCGGGCGGCTGGGTTGCCGGTTTCATTGGCCTGGTTTGCCTGCTGCTGGCCATTTACGGTCTGGGCGTGCTGCCTGTCAACTGGTTTGGTCTGATCTTCCTGTTAATGGCCTTCATCTTATTTATCGTGGATATTAAAGCACCCACCCACGGCGCGCTGACTGCCGCGGGAGTCGGCTCCTTTATCGCTGGCGCGCTTATTTTATTCAACAATGTGCGCGTCCCGGGTTTGCCGCGCATTTCTGTCCCACTGGTGATCGGTACCGGTATCTTTATGGCAATCAGCTTTTCAGTGATTCTCTCCTTCGCCATTCGGGCGCTGCGCGCGCCTGTGAAGACAGGCAAGGAAAGTCTGATTGGCCAGCACGGCTCGGTCCGCTCGGTACTGAATCCGCGCGGCACAGTGCAGGTGGCCGGTGAGTTGTGGAGCGCCGAGCTGATCGATCCCTCGCTGGGCCCTCTGCAACCCTTCACAGCCATTGAAGTTGTAGAAATTGACGGCGTTCGCCTCAAGGTTCGCCCAAGCAAATAAATTTGGCGGCTTGCTGGCAGAACCAGCGCCCAACAGCGTTGATCATGCTGAGTGCAGTGGAGAATCAACCGTCTTCAGAGCGGGATAAAGCTGCTTGAAACGGCGGTAGGCGACCGCGTACTGCTCAACCGCGGCAGGGTTGGGCTCAATTGCTGCCAGTGGTGCCGGAACTGTGCGAGCGGCAGCTGAAAAGCTGTCAAACACGCCCACGCCAACCCCGGCCAGCAAAGCCGCGCCGCGCGCGGCGGCCTCCAAATCCGCGGCAGGCAGCACGGGCAGGCCGTAGATATCTGCCTGCAATTGCAACCAAAGCGGGTGGCGGTTCGAGCCGCCGCAAGCCAGCACGTTCGCCGGGTGTACGCCCAGGTCGCCAAGCAGGTCCAATCCCTGGCGCATGGCAAAGACTACGCCTTCCATTACCGCGCGTGCCATAGCTGCGCGCCCGTGCCGCAAAGTCAGCCCAATGAAGGCCGCTGTCGCGGTCGGATCCATGTGCGGCGTGCGCTCGCCGGCCAGGTACGGCAGGAAAAAGAGACCATCCACAGCTGCTTGCGCCCCTGCCGCTGCATCCGCCAACTCACCGTAAGTGCTTCCCGGCAGCAGGTTATTGCGCAGCCAGCGCAATGCCAATCCGGCGGTCAGCATGGCCGCTTCCAGGTGCCAGCGCTCTGGCAGCACATGGCAAAACAGGTGCAGGCGCAGTTGAGCATCATGTTCAGGCTGCGCCAGCGGCGCAAACCACTGGCCGCCGCTGCCAATGGTACTGGAAACCTGGCCAGGCTCAATCACGCCCTGTCCAAGCGCCTGAACCGCCTGGTCGCTGCCGCCAAAAATCACCGGTGTACCCGCCCGCAGTCCCAGGTCAGCCGCTGCTTGCCGGGTCAACCCCGCGCATATGCCAGCAGACGCATGCAACGGCGGCAACTGATCCGGCGACAAACCTGCAATCTCCAGCAGCGGCCAGCTCCAGGCGCGGTCATGCGGATCAAACAACAACGTGGCCGACGCATCCGAAGGCTCGGTGCCGATCTCGCCGGTTAAACGGTAACGCAGATAGTCTTTGGGCTGCAGCAGCCAGCGCGTGCGGCGGGCAATTTCAGGATCATTGTCACGCAGCCACATCCAGCTTGGCAGCGTAAAACCGGCCGCCAGCGGGTTGCCCGCCCAGGCAGCAAGGTTTTCGCTGCCAATTTGCCGGCAGAGCACATCCACCTGGGGCGCGCTGCGCTGGTCAGCCCATAAAATTGCAGAGCGCAGCGGATGTCCGCTGCTGTCCACGCACACCAGGGTATGCATCTGGCCAGCCAGGCTCACCGCCAGCACATCGCTCGCGCATGCACCTGACTGCTGCATTGCCTGGCGCACCGCAACCCTGGCCGCCTGATACCAAAGCGCAGGGTCCTGCTCGGCCCAGCCGGGGTGCGGCGAGGTGATGCCATATTCCTGCCCGGCGGCAGCCAGCAGGCGACCATTGGTATCCAGCACAGCCGCCTTCAAACTCGATGTGCCCAAATCGATACCAAGCAAACACGGGTTCATGCAAATGATTATATCCAAACAAAAGCGGGGCCTTCTGCATTTTCATCGCAGAAAACCCCGCCAGGTCTTCCCAAAAAAGTCTACGCCCGCCAGAAGCCGCGCCGCACCTGGCGAACATCGGCAGTGGTGATGAAAGCGTTCGGATCTTCCTCGAGCACGATGGTTTCCACAGAATCCACCATCTTGCGCAGCACGCTGCACTGCAGCACAGTCACGGTGCCATCCTTGCCGCGCCCGGAAATCTCGGTCACGGCATAACCATCCTTGCGAAGTGCTTCGGCTACAGCCGCACCGCGCGTGGAGCTGTAAATGCTCAGGTGGATGTGCCCAAGCGCCATGCGTTCTTCGATCAACATGCCAACCACGTTTCCCGTTGCAAAACCGGCCGCATAGCCCAGGATGTTTAGCCAGCTGTTGGCGTTTGCCAGCACCGAGCTGATGGCAACAACGAAGATGAGCGCCTGGAAAAAGCCCAGGATCCAGGCCAGCTGCTTTTTGCCGCGCACCACAAACAGCACCCGGATAGTATCCAGGGCCATGTCCCCAATGCGCAGCACAAAAATCACCAGGGCTGAAATCACCGGTCCTTGGTTGAAGATAGCTTCCATTTACAATCTACTCCCTCAGGCCGCTTACTTGCTTTTGGCCTGCATCGCCGGCTGGTACATCTCGGTCATATATTCCTTCACCATGCGGCGGGTGCTGAACATCGGTGCAAGGGTTTTGATCGATTCCTTGATATAACCAATCCACTCACTCGGAAGGTTATCGGCGGTACGATTTTCGTAATACAGCGGGATGATTTCGTTCTCCAACGTATTATACAGGTTTTCGGCATCAGCATCATCCTGCAAATGGGGGTCGCTGGCTTCGCGGTCTTCGCCGATCGACCATCCGTTCTTGCCGTTGTAACCCTCGCGCCACCAACCGTCCAGCACCGAGAAATTCAACACGCCGTTCAGCGCGGCTTTCATTCCTGAGGTGCCAGATGCCTCATTCGGGCGGCGGGGTGTATTTAGCCATACGTCCACGCCCTGCACCAGGTAGCGGGCCACATTCATATCGTAGTCTTCCAGGAAAACCAGCCGTCCGCCAGATTTTGAATCCTTCACAGCGCGGTAAACCTGCTGGATGAGCATCTTGCCAGGCTCATCCGCGGGGTGCGCCTTGCCGGCAAACACAATCTGGACCGGGCGCTCATAATTCGTGATGATGCGCATCAGGCGGTCGTAATCGCGGAAGATGAGGTTGGCGCGTTTATAGGTCGCAAAACGTCGGGCAAAGCCAATGGTAAGCGAATAGGGCTCCAGGAACAGGCCGCCCGCCACCACTTGGGCCGGCGTGATGCTGCCGCTCTGCCAGAGCGCACGCGTGCGGGTGTTGGCAAAAACCACCAGCTTGCGCTTCAGATGGCGGCGCACCTGCCACAATTCACCGTCCGGGATATTATCAATTTGCGCCCACATTTCGGGGTCATCGATGTTCTTCATCCAATCCGCACCCAGGTAGCGGTCGAAGAGCAGGCGAAGACGTCGGGCCAGGAAAGTGCCCGTGTGCACGCCGTTGGTCACATGCGTGATGGGCACTTCCTCCGCACGGAGGTTTGGCCACATCCAATTCCACATGCGCCGGGAAACCTGACCGTGCAGCTCCGAAACGGCGTTGCGGTAATCCGAGAGCTTCAAGGCCAGCACCGGCATGCAGAACGATTCGCCCCACGGTTGCACCTGGTGTCCCAGCTCCACGAACTGGTCGCGTGTCAGTTTGAGTTCCGGCCAGACCTGAGTGAAGTACTTATCCACCAGCCAGATCGGGAATTGATCATTGCCAGCCGGCACGGGGGTATGCGTGGTGAAGATATTGGTTTTCTTAATGATGGCAGCCGCCTCATCAAATGACTTGCCAGCGCGCACCAACTCCAGCGCACGTTCCAACGCCAGGAAAGCGGAATGGCCTTCATTCATGTGCCACACGTCCGGCGAGTACCCCAACCGGCGCAGCGCACGCACGCCGCCCATTCCCAGCAAGATCTCCTGTGAGATGCGCACTTCCAGGTCATTGCTGTACAGGCGGGCAGTCAGCTGCCGGTCGCCGTTGTTATTTTCTTCCAGGTTGGTGTCCAGCAGGTACAGCATCACCCGCCCCACGCGCACCTGCCAGATGCGCGCAAACACGCTTCGCCCCGGCAGCTCCACCGAGATGGTCACAGGTTTGCCCTGCTCATCTTCAACAGGCAAAATCGGCATCTCATCAAAATTGAGAATGAGGTTGCGCGTTTCCTGCCAGCCATCTTCGGTGATATGCTGGGCAAAATAGCCCTGATTATAGATAAATCCGACAGCCGTCAGGGGAATGCCCAGGTCGCTGGATTCCTTTAAATGGTCACCTGCCAGCACGCCCAGGCCGCCAGCGTAAACCGGCAGCGATTCGTGCAAGCCGAATTCAAAGGAAAAATAAGCCACCTGTTTGTTACCCATCTTTGGGAACGTCGTCGCGTACCAGGTATCCTGCGCAGTGAGGTAGGCATCAAAGTTCTTGATAACGCGATCATAGAACTCGAGGTAATAGCGGTCATTGGTAACCGCGTTCAGCAGCCGACGTTCCACCTTTTGCAAGAAAGCCACCGGATTGTGATTCAGCGACTCCCAGAGCGGCTTGTTGATCTGCGCAAAGAGCATTTGCGCTTCGGGGTTCCACACCCACCACAGGTTATAGGCCAACTGGCCCAACCGGTTGATGCGGCGGGGCAGGCTAAAACGATTGGGAAGATCCCGCGTTATTTGTTCCATCTTGATTTTTCACTTTCAGTATTAAGAGTTCCCAGCCAGACGGCATGAAAAGGTTTTATGTTAATTGTTTGAACACAAAAGCTGTTTTGGATTATACCATAGCCTAATGAATCCGGTTGCGCTTGTCTTCGGGCAGCCAGATTGCGCTTTGATTTCCAACCACGGCAAATTGAATGATTTCCTCCAGCGGCTTGATGGTTGCCAGCACCGTGTAATCGCCGGATTCTTCGTCATCCTGGAAAAATTTTTGCATCTGCTCACGGGCTTGACTTTCGCTGCTGGCAAAAGTTGAAACCAGCTCGCCAGAGTTGATTCCATCCGCATCGCCGTGCAGTAGAACCGCGACCCAGATGATTTGCTCGCCTGTTTGACCGGCTAACTGGCCGGGAATTTTCTTGACCACATTGACCTCTTCATTAGTTACAGTTCTTTCCTGCCGCTCTCTCACCGCAGGAAAGGCCCATTATACCCCGTTTTTTGGGTTGAACCGGACAGGCCAGCCATTAGAAAATGTTATAATCCCTGCATGAATTCGACCCTTAAGAAGATATTGATTGTGCTTGCCGCTCTGGTGTTGTTGGCAACTGTGGCCCTAAGCCTGCCGCCGGTGCGCGAAAGCATTACCTGGCGCGTCGAAAATGTCCTCACCCGACTGCGCTTTGCACTCAAACCGCCCGAAAAAGTGGATTTTGCCCTATCATCTCCTCCGGCGCCGGCTGTGCCGAGCCTGCCCGCGCCGGCCCCCACGGCCACTACCATGCCCACACCCACTCCAGCCGAAGCAACCACCCTGCCGCCCACCCCCACCCTCACAGCCACGCCGCTTCCCGCCTCAGTCCGCCTTGAGGGTGTGACCTATCAGACCCAGCACGGCTTTTTCAATTACTGCGCGCCGGCAAACCTGTACATGGGACTGCGCTTCTGGAACTGGCAGGGAGATATCAACGAACTGGGGAGCATCCTAAAACCCTTTGCCAAAGACAAGAACGTGATGCCTTATGAAATGGTGGACTATGTCAACACCTTCACCCAACTCAAGGCGATCGAGCGCGTCGGCGGCGATTTAGAACTGCTCAAACGCTTGCTTGCGGCCGGCTATCCAGTATTGATTGAAAAAGGTTTTCGCACCCGCGACATCCACGGCCGCATCAGCTGGATGGGTCATTACAACTTTGTCACCGGCTACGATGAAGCGCGGCAAATATTCATTGTGCAGGATTCCTACATTAAAGAGAATAACGAAGTGGATTACCAACTATTGGATGAGGAGTGGCTTTCATTTAACTACACCTACATCCTGATCTTCCCTTCAGAAAAAGAAGCCGAAGTGCTGGCGTTGCTGGGCCCGGACGCGGACGAGATTGCCAACATCCAATCAGCTCTTGAAAAATCAGCCGCGCAAATTTACCAGACCGAAGGCACCAACCAGTTCTTTGCCTGGTACAACTACGGAACTAACCTGGTGAAATTGCAGGATTTCGGCGGCGCAGCCCAGGCTTACGACACCGCCTTTGGACTGTATGATGCCCTGCCTGACGATCTCTCGATCCGGCCGTACCGCATCCTGTGGTACCAAACCGGGCCCTATTTTGCCTATTACTACACCGGCCGCTATTATGATGTCATCCAGCTCGCCACCAATAATTCCATCGGTCAGGTAAAAGATGATGAACCCGCATTGGAAGAGAGCTTCTACTGGCGCGCCATGGCACGCATAGCATTGGGAGAAACCGGCGGCGCTGTTGAAGACGTTCAGGCTTGCCTGCAATATCACGAGAATTTTCAGCCGTGTGTGCTGCTGGCGCAGCAACTTGGGATACAACCATAACCGAGGATCGAATTTGAAAATCGTACACTTCGCCGACACCCACATTGATATGGTCAGCCAGGGAAAGCGCGATCCATCCAGCGGCTTACCCATACGCGTGCTCGATTTTCTCAAAGCGCTGGATACCATTGTCGACACCGCCATTCAAGAGCGTGCTGATTTTGCACTCTTCGCCGGCGACGCATACCGCGACCGGACGCCCGTACCCACCTTCCAGCGCGAGTTTGGCAAGCGCATTATGCGGCTATCCGCTGCGCACGTGCCCACCTTGCTGTTGGTGGGCAACCACGACCTATCTCCCGCCTTCGGCCGCGCACACGCCCTTCAGGAGTTCGAAACGCTGCAAGTGCCCTATGTTCGCGTTTCACGCATTCCCGAATTGCTCGGGCCGGACGAACTTTTCGGCGTGCCGCTGCAGGTGCTCACCCTGCCCTGGTTGAGCCGCTCTGGCCTGATGAACGCAAAGGAACCAGCCGGCGACTCAGCCAATACCATTTACGCTGATATGGAAATGGCGGTCAACGATACCGTCGAAAAATTGCTTGCCATGGCCCGGCCCGACCTGCCGCTTGTCCTCGCCGCCCACGCCACCGTGCAGGGAGCACTGTGGGGCGGCGAGCGCAGTGTGATGCTGGGCAGCGACCTGGTGCTATCAGGATCACTCGTGCGCAATCCGCGTTTCTCCTATGTTGCGCTGGGGCACATTCACAAGGCGCAAAACCTCAACGAAGGTGCTCAACCGCCGGTGGTCTATCCGGGGTCAATTGAGCGCGTCGATTTCGGTGAGGTGGCCGACGAGAAGAAGTTTGTGATTGCGCACCTGCAGCCCGGAGAAGCAACCCGCGTGGAATGGCGCAAGCTGCACGGCCGGCGCTTCATCGAGCGGAGCGTGAAAGTTGAGAAACCGGAAGAAATCATGCCCGCTTGCCTGGACGCCTTGCCCGAACCGGATGAATTGCGCGACGCCATTGTGAAACTTTCGGTCGAATACCCGCACGAATACGAAGCCCTGCTGGACGAAACTGAGCTGCGCCGCCGCGCCGAGAACGCATTCGAATTTCACTTCCTTCGCCGCCCGCAGATGAAATCCCGCGTCCGCCTGCCCGATAACCAGAGTCTCACCAGCCTTTCACCGCTTGAAATGTTAGACGTTTACTGGCGGACAATGCAGGCGCCAACCCAAAGCATGGATGAACTAAAAAAATTGGCTGCAGAATTATTGTCTCAATCGATGCAATCTGCTGCCGATACAGAGTGAACCTCGACAAGAAAAGAACGACATGCAAACCCTGTTTGAAATTCTGATCATTTTTCTGCTGCTAATTCTCAATGGCGTTTTCTCGATGACCGAGTTGGCCATGATTTCAGCGCGCAAAGTGCGCCTGCAGCAGCGCGCCGAGGACGGTGATCGCGCTGCAAAACAGGCTCTGGATTTGGCTGAGAATCCTAACCGCCTGCTCTCCACCATTCAGATCGGCATCACGCTCATCAGCGTGCTCACCGGTGCTTTGGGCGGCGCAACCCTGGCAGAACGCTTAAGCCTGGTTTTGAGCCAGGTCGGCTGGCTGGCGCCTTATGCCAGCGGCGTTTCAGTTGCAATCGTTGTCATTCTGACAACCTATTTCTCCCTGGTGATCGGCGAACTCATTCCCAAGCGCCTGGCAATGAATAACCCTGAAAAAGTGGCCGTATCCGTTGCCGGTCCCATGCGCTTTCTCTCCGGGCTAACCTCGCCCATCGTGTCTTTGTTAAGCGCTTCTACAGATGCCGGTTTGCGCCTGCTGGGCGTCAAACCTTCGGCTGAGCCGCCCGTGACGGAAGAGGAAATCAAGGTGTTGATGGAACAGGGCACCCAGGTGGGCGTGTTTGAAGTTGCAGAGCAAGACATGGTTGAGAGCGTTTTCCGCCTGGGCGAGCGCTACATCGACGCCATCATGACCCCGCGCACCGAAATCGAGTGGCTTGACCTGGACGAACCCTACGAGGAGCTGCTGCAGCAGGTGTTGAACAGCCGCCATACGCGCTTTCCGGTCGCCTCCGGCAGTCTGGACAACGTTATTGGCATTTTACAGGCCCGCGACCTGCTCATTGCCCACAACGCAAATGGCAAGGCAAATATCGAGGAACTGATGGCACCGCCGCTCTTCGTGCCAGACAGCATGGCCGCCCTCAAAGTGCTGGAGATGATCAAAAGCTCAGGGGTTCACGTCGCCCTGGTCATCGACGAATACGGCGGGCTGCTCGGCATGGTCACACTTTATGATATTCTCACCGCCATTGTCGGCGAAATTCCTACCGAAGGGCTGGAAGCCGAGCCTGAAATTGTGCAGCGCGAGGATGGCTCCTGGCTGCTGGACGGCTTGCTGGCCATCGATGAGTTTAAGGACCTGCTCGATCTTGACGACCTTCCCGAGGAAGACCGCGTTGGGTACCAGACCCTGGGCGGCTTTGTCATGAGTCAAATTGGATCCATTCCAACCGCCGGCCAGCACTTTGAATGGGGAAATTATCGCTTTGAGGTTATGGATATGGATGGCCGGCGCGTCGATAAGGTTTTAGCCACACCCATTCACCCGGAAAACGATTGATATGATCCCTGTTACCCTGCAGCTCTCTGGTTTTCTCTCCTACAATCAACCCGTCACGGTCGATTTTACCCGTTTCGACCTGGCCTGTATCTCAGGTGCCAACGGTGCGGGCAAATCCTCGCTGCTGGATGCCATCACCTGGGCTTTGTTCGGCCAGGCCCGCCGACGGGATGATGCCATCATCAACAGCCGCACAACCTCCGCAGAAGTGGTCTTCACCTTTGATTACGAGGGCAACCGCTATCGCGTGCAGCGCATCAAACCCGCAAATAAAACCACCCTGCTAGAATTTGCGGTGCTGGACCCCGGCGGAAAATGGCGGCCGCTGACGGAACATTCTGTGCGAGATACCGAAGACCGTATCGTTCAAACCCTGCGGATGGATTACGAAACCTTCACCAATGCCTCATTCTTCCTGCAGGGCCGGGCAGACCAGTTTGCCCAGCAGCGCCCTGGCGACCGCAAGCGCATCCTGATCAGCGTGCTGGGACTGGAAGTGTGGGAAACCTACCGCGAGGCTGCCGCCGAGCGACGCAAACGCCAGGAGAACGAGCTTGCAAACATTGACGGTCAAATGGAAGAGATCAATGCCGAGCTGAGCCAGGAAGATCAGCGCCGCAGCAACCTGCACCAGTTGGAGGGAGAACTGGAACGTGCCAGCGAGCTTCGCAAAACGCATGAAGGCTCGCTTGAATCGATGCGCCAGCTCGCTGCCGCTTTGAACAAGCAAAAAAGTCTGGTGGAACTGCTGCAAGCGCAGGCCGATATAGCCCGTCAGCGCTGGCAGGCCAGCGCTGATCAGTTGGCAGAGCGGCGCAGCGAACTGGCCGCCAGCCAATTGCAGGTGGCCGCCGCCGCTGAAATTGAGGCTGAGTATCAGCACTGGCAGGAACTGCGCGCCGAAGTGGAACGCCTTGACGCGCAAGCTGCCAACTTCAATCAATACCAACAGCAGCGCGCCGTGCCTGCGGCCGCCATCCAGGCTGAAAAAGCCCGACTGGAGCAGGAACTTTCCGGCCTGCAAAGCCAAAACAGGCAAATATCCGAGCTTCAACAAACCATACCCGACCTGGAACAACAAATCAATTCTGTTGAAATCACTCTTAAAGAGCTTACCCGTCAACTCGACACGCGAAACGATCTGGAAGCGCGCCGCGAACAGCATTCGCAGCACAAAGCGGATGCGTTGGCAGAAAACAAACGCCTAAAGGATGATATGGACCTGCTGGATGAGCGCATCAAAAAGCTTCAACAATCCAGCGGCGCGGCCTGCCCTTTGTGCGGACAGCCGCTCACCCCGGAGGATCGGTTGGCACTGATTGCGGATCTACATGCCCAGGGAACCGCTATGGGCGACCGACACCGTTTGAATAAACAACTTATCGCTCAGGATGATGCCATTCTGGCAAAAATCGCTGCCGAAATTGATGGCTTGCGCCAGGTGGAAGCAACCTTGAGGCAGCAGCAAGCGCGACTTGCCGCATTGCAATCCCGCCGCGATCAAAACCTCCAGCGGCTGCAGGAATGGCAGGCTGGTGCAGCCTTGCGCCTGGCCGAGGTTCAGCGATTGCTCAGCATGGAAGACTATGCGCATGACGCTCGCGCAGAGCTGACCCGCCTGGATGCTGCCCTGCTGGAATTGGGCTACGACGCCGCCTCGCACGAAGCCCTACGGCGCGAAGAGCAGGCTGCCCGCAGCAGCCAGGACCGCCTGCGCGCGCTGGAAGCCGCCCGCGCCGCGCTTGCGCCGCTGGAACGCGAGATTGCAACTTTGGAAAAGAAGCTGCACGCAGAAGAAAAAGAAGCCGCCAGCGCAAAAGAAAAGTTCAACGCCGAAGCGGAGAGCTACCAGGCTGCCGCCGCTGCACTCCCTGACCTGGACAGCGCGGAAGAAGAACTGCGCAACCTGCGCGAACGCGAGAATCAGATTCGCATTCAGGTAGGCGCTGCCCGCCAACAGGTGGAAGCGCTGAAATCGGTGCGCGCCCGCCAGAAGACGCTTACTGCCCAGCGCGAAACAACCGCCCGCCAGATTGCTCAACTCAAAATGCTGGAGCGCGCCTTCGGCAAGGACGGCATCCCGGCATTATTGATCGAACAGGCCTTGCCAGAGATCGAATTGCAGGCCAACGAAATCCTCGACCGGCTCAGCGCTGGGAACATGTCGGTGCGCTTTGACACTCAGCGGGATTACAAAGACGCCAAACGCGACGACAAGCGTGAAACTTTGGATATCCTGATCAGCGATTCAGCCGGCACGCGCGCGTATGAAATGTTCTCCGGCGGCGAGGCTTTCCGCGTCAATTTTGCCATCCGCCTGGCACTTTCGCGCGTACTGGCAAAACGGGCAGGAGCGCGGCTGCAAACGCTCGTAATCGACGAAGGCTTTGGCAGCCAGGATGCCGATGGGCGTCAGCGCCTGATTGAGGCCATCAATCTTGTCAGCGGCGATTTTGAAAAGATCCTGGTTATCACGCACCTCGAAGAACTCAAAGATGCCTTCCCGGCGCGTATCGAGGTCGAAAAAACGCCGTACGGCTCAAATGTGAAAGTGATCGCACCGTGAGTATCCCGGTCCGGCTCGGTTTGGTCCAGCGCGTGCTGCCCGCTTACCGCGTGCCGCTCTTCGACATGCTGGCCGAAGCCTGTCCGGCCGGGTTGGCGGTTTTTGCCGGGCAGCCGCGCCCCCAGGAAATGATTGAGCCGGGTGTGTTGCAAGTTGCCCGCCATTTCCCTTCCACCAACCTGCACCTGCCCTTCTCGTTTTACTGGCAGGTTGGCCTCCTGCGCTGGCTCGAAACCTGGCAACCGCAGGTTTTGATCGTAGAAGCCAACCCTCGCTACCTGCACACCGCCGCAGCTGTGCGCTGGATGCATAATCGCAGGTGTAAGGTCATCGGGTGGGGACTTGGCGCACCCGGCGGCCAAAGCGGCCTCCGCGGCCTGATCCGGCGGGGGTTTCTAAGGCAGTTTGACGCCATGCTCACCTACAGCCAGTCCGGTGCAGCCGAATACCTGGCAGCGGGTGTTGCCCCGGAACGTGTCTTTGTGGCACCCAATGCCGCCACACCGCGCCCATCCGGTCCGCCGCCTGTCCGCCCGGATACTTTCGACCACGGGCGCGCTACGCTGCTGTTCGTTGGCCGCCTGCAGGCACGCAAACGGGTCGATTTGCTGCTGCGTGCCTGCGCCGCATTGCCTGCCGAAATCCAACCTGCGTTATGGATCGTCGGTGACGGTCCCGAGCGTCCATCGCTGGAGGCATATGCCCGACAGGTTTATCCATCAACTCAATTCTTCGGTGCGCAGCACGGAGCAGCCCTGAACCCGCTCTTCGACGCAGCTGATTTATTCGTCCTGCCGGGCACAGGCGGATTGGCTTTGCAGCAGGCCATGGCGCACGCCCTGCCGGTGATGGCCGCAGAAGCCGACGGCACCCAGGCTGACCTGGTGCGGCCTGCCAACGGCTGGCAACTGATCCCGGGAAGCCTGGATAGCCTGATCCATGCATTGGAGCAGGCAATGGCCGACCCTGTCCGCCTGCGCCGCATGGGTCTGGAATCTTACCGCATCGTCTCACAGGAGATCAACATGGAACGCATGGTCATCCAGTTTGAGCGGGCGGTGCGTGCTGTGATGGAGGCATAAGGTATGCACATTTTGCTCGTCGCAGACGGACGCAGTCCGATCACCCGCAGTTGGACCCGCTCCCTGTTGGAAAATGGTCTGCGCGTCACGATGTGTTCCACTTTTCCCTGCGCCCCGCTGGAGGGCATCGAATCGCTGCATATTCTGCCAGTCGCGTTTTCGGGCATGGCAGGCAGCCAGTCTGCCAATACCAAAACATCGCCTGCGGCGCGGAATGGGCTGGTCGCCCGCTTCCGGCCGTTATTCCTGGCAGCGCGTTATTGGCTTGGCCCGCTCAGCCTGCGTTCTTTCGCTGCTCCGTTTCGCAATCTACTTGAAGCGGCCCAACCCGACCTGGTTCATGCCCTACGCATCCCCTTTGAAGGCATGCTGGCCGCGTTCACCCCCTCAGAAGTGCCGATGACGGTTTCCATTTGGGGCAATGACCTGACGCTACACGCGCACGGCTCGCGTTGGATGGAATCAGCCACCCGGCGCACATTGCAACGCGCTGATGCGCTGATAGCCGATGCGGCCCGCGACCTGCGCCTGGCGGCCGCCTGGGGTTTCGACCCAGGAAAGCCAACCCTGCTGGTCCCCGGCAGCAGCGGCATTGATTTGGCAGAAATCCAATCGTTACGAGATCAGCCCCGCGCCGCCAATGACGCCGTCCCGGCTGGCGTGCCGCTTGTGGTCAATCCACGCGGGTTTCGACCGGGCTCGTTGCGCAATGACGTATTTTTCCAGGCCATCCCACATGTCCTACAGCGCATTCCAACCGCTCACTTCATCTGCCCATCCATGGCCGGACAACCTGAAGCGCTTGAATGGGTGGAACGGCTCAAAATCAATCAACATGTGCACCTGCTGCCCACCCTGCCCCAGGCGCAACTCTGGGATCTATTCCTGCGCGCGGAAATTTTCGTTTCGCCCAGCGTGCACGATGGCACACCCAATTCCCTGCTGGAAGCAATGGCTTGCGGCTGTCTGCCGGTTGTCGGCGACATCGAATCGATGCGCGAATGGATCACCCCTGGCGTCAACGGTTTGCTGGCAGACGCAAACCAGGCCCACGTGCTGGCAGACGCAATTGTGACCGGGTTGGAAAACGCCGGGCTGCGTGCCTCGGCTGCCGAAATTAATCGCAAAATCATCGAAAACCGGGCAAATCGCCGCCAGGTGCACACACAAGTGGTAGAATTCTACAATTCACTGATCCGGTGAATTTCCCATCCTTTTGACAATTCTTTTCCCTTCGAGTTTGGACGCATGACTGACCGCGCTTCAACTACATTGCAAGACCGCATCCGCGGCGTGGCCGTTGGCGCTGCCATCGGCGATGCGCTGGGCATGCCGCTGGAATTCCGCCGTGCCACACCCAACGAACAGTTGGTTCGCGATTTACTCCCTGGCCGCCTGCCCGCCGGAAGCTTTACAGACGACACTGAAATGGCGCTGGCACTTGCCGAAAGCCTGCTGGCGCGCAAGCCGCTCAATCCTGATGATCTGGCTCAGCGCTTCGTCCAATGGTACCGTCAGGGGCCGCCGGACGTGGGTCTGTACACTTCCAGTGTGCTCAGCCGTATTGCCGCTGGCGTTTCCTGGGATCAATCCGCCAATGAAGCGCAGCAGCAACGCCCCGAATCAGCTGGAAATGGATCACTGATGCGCAACTGGCCGGTGGCACTGGCCCATTGGAAAAACCCGATTGAATGCCTGGCCGACAGCGTACTGCAAAGCCGCGTCACGCATGCCCACAGCGAATGCACCGCTGCCTGCGCGTTTGAGAGTGCAATGATCCTGTCACTGCTGAAAGGGGAAACTACGGCGGATGCGCTGAACCAGGCTCGCCTGCAGGTGGCATTGCCGCCAGGACTGGCTGCCTTCGTCGATGAAGCCCCTCACCGCAAGCGTGAGGAATTGCGCAACTCCGGGTGGGTACGTCACACGCTGGAAAGCGCGATTTGGGCGTTGCTGACCACCTCCAGTTTCGAGGAAGCCGCCATTCAGGCCGCCAACCTGGGTGCCGATGCCGATACATCGGCCACAGTATTGGGCGCGATGGCCGGCGCAGCCTACGGTCTAAGCGGCATTCCACAGCGCTGGGTCAATATGCTGCGCGGCGAGTGGCCGCTGGGATCGGGCAAGATCCTTGTCGCAGATGATTTCATCACCCTGGCCGAAAAGCTTTCCGGGTTAACCGTGTAACGGGCCCAAAACCAGCAAAACCGCCGGATCACCGGCGGTTTTTTTCTTCCAATATTTACTTCAAAGCGCAAACTTTACTTAATTACGAAATCAAAACGCGGAATCTGAGAGCCTGCCCCGATCTCGGCTACCAACAGATTTGGCCCCCCGACCGTGCCAAGGAACAATGTCCAAACCGGCGGCGCGCCGCCATCATTGTCCAGAAAAAGGAAGCGGTCGCCCGCCACCCATGCCAGATCAAGCGGCAACTGTGGCGCGCCCAACAGAATCGGAGCCTGTCCTGTTTCGCCCAGGAAGGTTTGCCGTTCAACACCCACCGCGCCAAATTTTGTCCACACAAAACGCTGCCCATCCTCCGCCCAGGTGATCCAGTTCAGCGAACCGGACGCATAAACCTCATCCAAGCTGCCGTCCAGCACGGCAAGGTGCAAATCCTGCTGCCCACCGGTGCCGACATTCTTAAAGTAAACCAGGCGCTCCAGGTCCGGCGATATATACGCACCTGGTCCCAGGCCATTCGTAGAAAATTCCAGTATTTTTGCCGCCACCCCGTCTGCTGCCGAAATCTCCCATACAGCATTGGGCTCATCCGGGTTTCCCAGGCGGTCTTTGGCCGGAATGACCACGCGCAGCCGCGTTCCATCCGCCGACCAGACTGGCTGGGCATAAAAGGGCGATTCGGTATACGTGAGGATATCCTCATACGTCAGCACCGCTGCCCGTCGGTTGCTGCCATCGCTGTCGATCAGATCAATCTGGTTGGGCGTCACCAGCGCAATTTGCGCACCGTCTGGCGAAAAAACAAACACGCCGCCGCCCTCACCAGGTTCCAGCAACGTGCTCACTGCGCCGGTGGTGGTGTTGACCAGGCGCAGGTCATTGCCCGGATCAAACCCCGGACCGTCAAAATAGTGATAGGTGGAAAAAACCGCAACATCACTGCCAGGAATCCAACCAAGCTGCGTTGGTGCTGTACCGGCGGCCTGTGCCGGGCGGTCCAAAGCGTCAAAATCTGCCACACCCATCACTTCGCGCTCATTCGAACCCTCGGTATTGATCAGCCACAGGCTGTCGGCGGTGTACCCCACTGCGCGCGAGAAGAAGATTTGACGGCCATCCGGCGAGAGCGCAAAATCCTTAACCCCGCCCACATCCGTCAGTTGCAGCGCCTCGCTGCCGCTTTGCCAGAACCACAGGTTGCCTTGCCCGTCGGTGTAGGCTACCTTTAAATCTATACTGATGTCCGCAGGAATCTCTGCTGTTTTTTCAGCGGTCTGGGTTGGCTGCGGCTCGGCTGTCGCAGAAGGCTGCACTGTGAAGGTGGCTTTCGGTTGCGCCTGAGGCAATTGGGTCGCTGCCAGCATAGCATCCACGGTGGCCGCGGCAATGGTACTCAGACTGTCGGGATCAATTTGCGGCGACTGCGGCGTGCAGGCTGCCAGGGCCAGGGCTGGAAGGAGAATAACTAACGCTAAGAGCCGTTTCATGAACTACTCCTCGGTCTTTGAAGCTGCATGAGTTCTTTCCCTATTTTACACGCGAACGCTCACCCTTTGACCGGCAAGGGCACAAGTGCTTTGACTTGCGCCTGGGCCTGGGCTATACTTAACTCTGCCTGATCAAAGATCGACCTGTACATTCTTCTCATATCGAAAATGGAGGTTAATTGAGTATGGCTGCCGAGAGTTCGTTCACGCTCACGTACGTCACCATGTTCAACCCGCCCGAGGAGTTGCACACGCGCTACGATGAAGCTCTGGCCCGCTTCAAACAAAACCTGGGCCAGGAATATGCAATGATCATCGACGGCAAGGATATTTTCGCCGCCGAAAAATTTGAGAACCGCAATCCCGCCAACACCGATGAGGTAATCGGCATTTTCCAAAAAGGCAATGCCGAACACGCCCGGGCTGCTTTGGCCGCGGCGCGCAAGGCGTTCCCTGTTTGGAGCCACATGAAGTGGCAGGACCGCGTGGCACTGGTGCGCAAGGCTGCCGATCTGATGAACGACCGCCTTTTTGAAATGGGCGTGGTCATGTCCAGCGAAGTGGGGAAGAACCGCATGGAAGCGCTGGGGGACGTAGCCGAAACCGTAGCCCTCTTCCGCTATGCCTGCGACCGCATGGAAGCCAACAATGGTTTTGTTGTGGAACTCGGCACCGATCCGCTGGTTGGATTCAAATCCACCAATTACTCCATTCTGCGGCCGTACGGCGTGTGGCTGGTCATCAGTCCCTTCAACTTCCCCGGTGCGCTCACCGGCGGTCCCGCCGCGGCTGCGTTGGTAGCCGGAAACACCGTGGTGATGAAACCCGCCACCGATACCCCCTGGACAGCCCGCCTGATCGCCGAATGCCTGCGCGATGCCGGCCTGCCCGATGGTTCGTTCAACTTCGTCACCGGCCCCGGCTCCACGCTCGGCCAGGCATTAATCGACGATCCGCAAGTTGACGGCATCACCTTCACCGGCTCCTACGACGTCGGCATGAAAATCTACCGCGATTTTGGCAACGGCCGCTGGGTGCGCCCCACCATCCTTGAACTTGGCGGCAAGAATCCGGCCATCGTTACCAAAAACGCCAACCTGGAAGATGCTGCCATCGGCATCGTGCGCTCGGCGTTTGGCCTGCAGGGTCAAAAATGCTCGGCCTGCTCGCGCGTGCTCATCGAGGCCCCGCTCTACGACGCGCTGGTTGCCCGCCTGGTGGAATTGACCAACAAACTCACCATTGGTGACCCAACTGAACGCGGGAATTACATGGGCCCGGTGGTCAACAAAAGCTCCTATCGCGATTACCAGGAATTCGCAGATGCCCTGCATAAAGACGGCAAGGTGCTGACCGGCGGCAAGGTGCTCACCGACGGTGCTTATGCCAGGGGCTACTTCTGCGCCCCCACGCTGGCCGAACTACCTTTCTCGCACCGCCTGTGGCAGCAGGAAATGTTCGTCCCCATCACCACGGTGGGCAAGTTCACATCTCTCGATGAAGCCATGAAGATCGCCAACTCCGTTGATTACGGCCTGACGGCTGGCATCTACGGATCGGACGAAGAAGTCGAATGGTTCTACGATAACATTGAAGCCGGCGTAACTTACGCCAACCGCCCGCAGGGTGCAACCACCGGCGCCTGGCCGGGTTTCCAGCCCTTCGGCGGGTGGAAAGGCTCCGGCTCCAGCGGCAAGAACTCTGGCGGCGTGCATTACCTGCAGTTGTACATGCACGAGCAGATCCGCAATCGCGTCCGCCGAGGCTAAGCCCAAATCACCTGGGCCGGGCATTCAAACGCCCGGCCCACTCTCAATGGCCTGTTCCATGACCATCATAAACCGGTTGGGAACCTTCTTTATCTGGATCGGCGCGGCCGCGGTGATGATCTTCATCCTCTCGGACATTGCCCATGCGCCCATCCCGGTGCTGCTTCTCGCAGGATTGGCATGCCTGGTACTGGGCTTTTTTCTGTGGTGGCGCGATCCACCAAAGCCGAACCAGCCCAGCAACCGTTTTCGCCTGCTGAAGAAACGCGCCAAGCCAAAAGAACAGGCTGGTCAGAGCCGCCGGCGCAAGGACCGCAACCGGGAAGCCGAACCCCCTCCCACCACTCCCAACCGCGAAGGATGAAAGCCTAACTTATGTCCAAACTCTGTACTCTTAAGGAAGCCATTGCTCAACACGTCCATGACGGCGACTGTGTGTATGCTGCCGGCTTCACGCACCTGATTCCCTTTGCTGCCGGACACGAAATCATCCGCCAGGGCCGTAAGGATTTGACGCTGGCCCGCGCCACGCCTGATCTGATCTATGATCAAATGGTGGCAGCCGGCTGCGCTAAAAAATTGATCTATTCCTACATCGGCAATCCCGGCGTGGGCTCGCTGCGCATCATACGTTCCGAATTGGAAGCCGGCAGGTTGGAATTTGAGGAATATTCGCACTTTGGCATGATCTCTCGTCTGCAAGCCGGTGCATCCGGGCTGCCCTTCATGCCCATGAATCAGACCGCCGCCACAGATCTCGAAAAGGCCAACCCGCTTTACCGGCGCGTTACCGATCCCTATTCGGGCCGCGAAGTGGTGGTGGTGCCTGCCCTGATCCCCGATGTTGCCATTATCCACGTGCAGCGCTGCGACGAGCGCGGCAACGCGCACATCTGGGGCATCATCGGCGAACAGAAGGAAGCTGCATTTGCCGCCAAACGGGTCATTCTCACTGCTGAGGAAATCGTACCCGAGGAAGTCATCCGTTCTGACCCCAATCGTACCCTGATCCCTGAATTTGTGGTTTCGGCTGTCTGTCACGTACCCTATTGCTCGCATCCCTCCTACACCCAGGGTTATTACGACCGCGACAACGATTTTTACCTGGAATGGGACAAAATCAGCGAAACACCTGAATCTGTTCAAGCCTGGTTGCAGGAATGGGTGTATGGTGTTGCTGACCGCGAAGAATACTGGAAGAAAGTCGGCGAAGAAACACACCGGCGTCTCAGCGTTGCGCCGCTTTATGCCGCGCCGGTCAACTATGGGGAGTACTGATATGACGACCTTCACCGCATCTGAACTGATGACTGTGCATGCTGCCCGCCTGCTGCGCGATGGCGACGTGGTGTTCGTCGGCGTTGGGCTGCCTAACCTGGCTTGCAACCTGGCACGCCGCACGCACGCCCCCAACCTGGTGATGATTTACGAAGCCGGCGTGATCGGTGCGCGCCCGGCTCGTCTGCCGCTATCCATCGGCGACCCCACCCTGGTCACCCGGGCAACTTCGGTCTGCAGCATGTACGATATCTTCACGCTGTACCTGCAGCGCGGCAACGTGGACGTGGGTTTTCTGGGCGGTGCGCAAATCGACCGCTTTGGCAATATCAATGCCACGGTTATCGGCGATTACAACCATCCCAAGGTGCGACTGCCTGGTTCGGGCGGCAGCATGGAAATCGCCGGCTGGGCCAACCGCTGCTATATCATCACGCCTCATCAAAAACGCCGCTTCCCTGAGAAGGTCGATTTTGCCACATCAGCCGGCTTTTTGAACGGCCGCGCCGCGCGGGATGCTTCGGGCGTGCGCGGCGGCGGACCGCAAGTTGTGGTCACCAACCTGGGCTTTCTGGAACCCGACGAAACCGGCGAACTGATTTTAACCGCGATTCACCCGGGCGTGACAGTGGAAGATGTGCAAGCCAACACCGGATGGGCCCTAAAAACAGCTGCAGATCTGCGCATCACCGCGCCGCCTAGCGATGACGAGCTGCGCCTGCTGCGCGAACTTGACCCGCAAAACATCTACTTGAAGTAAAATCAACGCCGGATCTGGCACCAAATACCAGACCCGGCGAATTTAATGTATGAAAGGTGTGCCATGAGCGATTCGAACCTGGAAGTATTGATGACGATGCCTTTTTCGGCCCAATTGGTGGAAAGAGTGAAGGCAGTTTCCAGCCGGGTGAACGTCACCGTGCTTCCGGCTGTTAAGCCCGAAGAGATTCCGGATGACGTTTGGGCGCGCACGGAAGTGCTTTATACTGACCGTGTATTGCCTGCGCCGGAAAAGGCACCGCGCTTGCGTTTCATCCAATTCCACTATGCTGGCATCGATTATGCCGCCGAATCGCCCATCCTGCGCAAACCCGACCTGGTGGCCGCCACGCTCAGCGGCGCGGTCAGCGCGCAGGTGGCTGAGTGGAGCCTGGCGATGATGTTGGCGCTGGGGCATCACCTGCCGGGAATGATGGCAATGCAATCGAAATCGGAATGGCCGCAAGACCGCTGGCTGCAATTTGCGCCGGTGGAACTGCGCGGCGCCACTGTCGGCCTGGTCCCTTATGGCAGCATTTCACGCGAACTCGCCCGCATGCTGGTTCCGTTCGGCGTCACCATTTTGGCAGCTAAGCGCAACGCGATGGATCCCATCGACCGCGGCTATGTGCCGGAAGGAATGGGCGATCCCGAGGGCAACCTTTTCAAACGTTTGTATCCCATCGAAGCCCTGAAATCCATGCTCAAAGAGTGCGATTTTGTGGTCGTTTCCTTGCCGCTCACCCCGCAGACGCGCGGCATGATTGGCGCCGAAGAAATCGCCGCCATGAAACCTGGCGCTTACCTGATCGATTGCGGCCGGGGCGGTATCGTCGACCACGCGGCCCTGCTTGACGCGCTGAAAGCGAAACACCTGGCCGGCGCTGCGTTGGATGTCTTCCCGCAGGAGCCGCTACCTGCAGACAGCCCGCTGTGGAAACAGCCCAACATCATTATCAGCCCGCACGTCGCCGGCATCAGCAAGAATTTTGATGCGCACGCAACTGACCTGTTTGCTGCCAATCTGCGCCGATTTATCGATGGCGCGGCCGTTTACAACCGGTTTGACATCGAGAAAGGTTATTGATCTCCCATTGGTAAGTGATTGCAAACCCATCCAGGCGATATTTTTTGATCTCGGTAGCACACTGATCCATTTCACCGGCTCCTGGCCAGAGGTGCAAGCAGCTTCCATCCAGGAACTTGGGGCTGCATTGCTTGAAATCGGGCTAAAACTTGATCTGCCTGCATTCCAGGCGGAATTTGCGCGCCGCATGGAAGCCTACTTTTCCCGCCGGGATGATGATTACCTGGAATATACAACTGGCTACATACTGCGTAACGTTTTGGCCGATTTTGGATACCCCGGTTTGCCTGTAGATGCCATTCAGGCGGCTCTGGCGCGGTTATATGCCGTTAGCCAGGCTCACTGGCAGCCCGAAGTGGATGCTCTGCCCACCCTGCAAGCGCTGCAAGAAGCAGGATACCGGTTAGGGTTGATCTCCAATGCCAGCGATGCAGCCGATGTTCACGCGCTCATTGACAAAGCTCATCTGCGTCCCTTCCTGCAGTCGATCGTCATCTCTGCGGAGGTGGGCTTGCGAAAACCATCGCCGTCTATCTATGAAATTGCGTTGCGGGCAATGGACGTTTCGCCGGCAGAATCAGTCATGGTTGGTGACACGCTCCAGGCGGACATCGCCGGCGCGCATGCAGCGGGTCTGCGTGCTGTCTGGATTGCGCGGCGCGTTGATACGACAGAAAACCGCGCCCTGGCAGAGCAGCTCCATCCGGATGCAATTATTCATTCTTTGGACGAATTACCGCCGCTGATTAAATCCTGGAATGAAGGCATCTGATGCACAAAACGCCGCCCAAAACTGAGCGGCGTTTTTTCTTCCGTTAATTTTTTTACAGGTTAATTGGGCAGCTTGACAAACACCCAGTACCCCGGCTGGGCAGCCAGCAATTCGCTCTTATTCTGACCTTCCATTCCGCTTTGATACAGCGTGGTGTACGGCGAGTCAGCCACCTGGGCGCTGAAATAAACCAGTTTATCCTTCTGGAAATTGAACGAGGTCACATTTTCATCCAGCAGCGCGCTCTTGCCGCTGAAATCTGCCGATTTTAGGTTGCCCGTGGGATCGGTGGTGGCGGCATATTGGATATAAATCAAGCGCTGGCTGTCTGGCGAGAAGGCATAAGAATAGGATGCCTGCCCGCTGGCAATCAAAGTTCCAGGTTGGCCGGAAAGGTCCGAGACGTACAGGCTCAAACCCGTCGGATCCTGCATCAAGTAAGCCATGTGTTTGCCATCCGGCGAGAAAGTCACCGCCATTTCTCCAAACATCTGCCGCAGGAAAACGGCATCCGAGAAGAACTCAGCAAACACGTTGGTCGCCAACGAAGTCACCTGGCCATCTTCCGGGTTGACGCGCAGCAGCTCATAACCGCTGGCATCCGCATTAGCATCCAGCACCAGCAAACTTTTTTGATCGGGCATGATACTCATGACGCCAAAGAAGGAAACCGGCTGCTTGAAAGTATATACAGGAGTAACGTCACCGCCGTCCGGACCCAGCCGATAAATGGCGATGCCTGCGTCGCGCTGCATGACAAAATAAATACTGCCGTCCGGCGCAACCACGTCTGCACCAGCCAATGTATCTGTGCTGGCCGACTGGAAGAGCACCTTCTGCTCGCCGGAGGGGATCGCAACACTCACCAATCCAGACGGATTGCCTGTCACGGCATCCAGGGGATAAGCCAGGAAATGCTTTCCATCGGGCAAGATTTGTGAGAGGATCATATTTTCAGCAACCATCACCGTCGCCGCACGTGAGTTGACCACCACAGCGTTTAACGCTGCTCCATCCGACGAAATGCTGGTAAAGCCGAAATACTCGCCATTCGGCGAGAATGACTGGAAATTGGCCGCGACCGTCAACGGCAACGGCGATTCGACAGAGGTGTTGACCGCACCGCCTTTAAGGTCCACCAACATTAACTGCCCCTGACCGGTCAATCCTCCATTGGCAATCAACGCCAATTGTCCCTTTGAACTGAGGTAAGAGTGTCCGGTGCGGATCGAATACGGAGCAATTGCCAGACTGTTCGATGCAGCCCCCAGAGGCAATGCCTTGCTGCCGCCTGATTCGAGTACACCCATCTGGCTGAAAGGGATCATCGAGTCACCAAGCACGCCGTATAACAGCGGATCAGATCGTCCAAAACCAGGGCCCTTGAAGATAAATAAAGCCGCTGCTACCAGCGCCACAAACAAACCAGCAGCCACCCAACTCCAGATCGAAGTGCGTGCTGGGGTTTCTGCCACGGGCGTTTCAGGTGCTGCAAGTTCTGCTCCGCAGCTGCTGCACGTGAGCTGGGCTTCCTCGTTTTCAAATCCACAATGCGGACAAATCATGACTGCCTCCAGAGAGTAAACTGGGTCTATTGTAATCCTGTTTCTATTAAAACTGGATAAGACAATGCTCAGAAAAAGGGTAAAGCACCCGGCAATTTTGATCCGCCAGGATCAGCATGGAGTAGAATCAGAACATTCATGAATCCCCCAAAAACATTGACGACCTTCATTAAGAGAATTCCCCGCACCACGCTGGCCTACCTGGCTCTGGGGATCGGCGTGCTGGCGCTCAGCCTGTCTGCATTGTTTGTCCGCTGGGCAGATGCGCCGGGAACGGTCACGGTATTTTATCGCATGCTCACCGGAGGGTTGGTGCTGCTGCCATTTCTAATCCGCATGCCGGCACCTGAACGCGCCCCTTTGCGGAAATTCTGGTACCTGCCCCTGTTGGCCGGTGCGTGCGTTGCGCTGGATCACGGCCTGTGGAGCACCGCTTTGTCGATCACGCGCATTGCCAATGCAACATTAATGAATTACATTTCGCCGCTGTGGGTAGCTTTATTCGCCTGGCTGGTGTGGCGCGAAAAGTTGACCGGAAAATTCTGGATTGGGCTGGCTGTAACCTTGCTGGGGACTTTTATATTCTTTGGGGCTGGCAATCTGGGCGGGTTTTCAGTAAATATTGGTGATGTGCTGGCAACCATCTCAAGTCTGTTTTTTGCTTTATATTTTCTAATCACGCAACGCAGCCGAAAGCACTTGCACACATTGGCTTATCTTGTGCCGGTCAATTGGATCAGCGCAGGGCTGCTGCTAGCCTTCAATCTTATAAATGGCCACGCGCTTACCGGGTATTCCACAGCCACCTGGTTGGCCTTCCTGGGTGCGGGATTGATCTCCCAGACGATCGGATATTTTGCCATCAGCTATGCCCTGGGCAGCCTGCCTGCCTCAGTGGTGTCGCCAACAACGATTGCATCGCCGGTGATTACCACGTTGCTGGCCATCCCATTTGCCGGTGAACTGCCTCAACTTAATCAGTGGATTGGCGGTTTGATCCTGCTTGCCGGGATCTATCAGGTGAATCGAGCGCAGTAATCTGTTCAAAAAACGCCGCTACCACCGCTGGATCGAAGAGAATGCCCGCGTTTTGGCGGATGTAATCAGACACCTGGGATTCATCCCATGCATTGCGGTATGGACGGTCGGATAGAAGCGCATCCCAAACATCCACCACAGCAAAAATGCGCGCCGCCAAAGGAATTTCCTCACCTGACAGGCCGCGCGGGTAACCGCTGCCGTTCCAGCGTTCGTGGTGGCAATAGGGAATATCAAGTGCTGGCCGCAAAAATGAAATACCCGACAGTAAGCGGTAGGCATGCAATGGGTGCTTGCGCATGATTTCCCACTCATCTGCTGTCAACGGCCCGGGCTTGAAAAGAATGGCATCCGGAATGGCCATTTTGCCGATATCGTGCAGCAACGCCCCGCGCTTGATGTGCACCAACTGCTTTTCATCAAAGCCTATTGCCCTGGCAATCGCAAGGGTAGTTTGCAATACACGCTGTGAATGTCCCTCAGTTTCTCCATCACGCAACTCCAGCGCGCGCGCCCATCCCTGGATGGTATCGTCATACGCTGCCAGCATTTCATGATTGGCCTGTTCCACCGTTTCCATCAGGGTAGCATTTTCAATCGCAATAGCTGCTTGATCGGCCAATGCCTCAAAGAAATTCAACCATTCCGGGTCAGAAGGCAAGGATTTGCGGTTGAAGACTTCAAGCACGCCCACCACTTGCCCTTTTGCAATCAATGGTGTGCAATAATAAGCAATAAAGCCAGCCTCAGCAAAATCTTTGCGGCTGAGCAGCTCATCGGGATTCTCCTCTGTTTGCAATACATACACAGGTTTCCAATGCAACGCAGCCCAACCGGCATGCTGGTCACCCAGGTTTATCTTCACATCACGCACAAGATGGTCGGGCATACCAACGCTGGCGCGGTGCACCAATTGCTTGTGTGCATTCAACATCAACAAGACACATGCATCCACATCTAACTCGTGAATTAGCTTCTCGAGCAGCAGATTCAAAACCTGGTCCAGGTCCATGCTGGCAGCAATGGTCATATCCACCACGCGCAAGGTTGCCAGCCTTTGCATTTGCTGACGGAAACGTTCCTCGCTGTTTTTCTTTTCTGTAATGTCACGAATGATCATCAGGATGCAAGGCTGGTTGTGAAGATTAATCAAGCGAGCAGAAGCAAGCCCAAAGTGGATCTCCCCGCTCTTGATGCGCACCTTTATTTCCATGTCAACCACCTGGCCAAATTCGCGTAATTGCTCAATCAGCCATTTTCGGTCGTCAACCTCCACCCACAGATTGAGTTCCAGGGCGGTGCGTCCTGACAATTCTTCAGACAGATAGCCGGTCAACTGTTCAAAACTTTCGTTGACCTCTAGAAATTGCCCATCCTCCAGCCGGGTTATGGCGATGGCATCCGGAATGGTCAAGAAGGCGGTAGCAAATTTCTTCTCTGCATCCTGCAACGCTTGCCGGGCCTGCAAATTACTGCTTTCATCCGCAACCATCACCATCATGGCAGGACTATTTTCCCACTCGATTGGCACGCGGGTCATGCTCACCCAGCGGCTCTGGCCGTCTGGGCGCTGGATGCAATACAAAGGCTCGCGCATATTTCCATCGGAATCCGCGCTGCAGAGTGTTTGGACACCGCTCTGAAACAGCCTATCAATCGAAATTTCTGCGAGCTTTTCCGGCGTGTATCCGAGGATCTCCACTGCACGCCGGTTGGTATACAACGCCCGATCATCCTGAACCAGCAACACGCCGTCAGATGTATTTTCCACCAATTGGCGGTATTTTTCTTCACTGGCAGTCAGTTTTCTAGAATATCTGCGCAGGTTGCGGCCGTACAACCACAAACCAAACAGCACCAGCAAAATCGCAAAGGGGAGGCTGCCGAGAATGAGCAAAGATAGGTCATTCATTTCAGGAAGTATACCTTAAGACCGGCGCCAAATTGGACGAAATTTGTCCTGTGATCCAGTTAGCCTCACTCATTGCCATTCCACCAGGCGGATCAACCCGGCCCGTGGTAGAATGTCGGGTATGGACCTGTTTGAACATGCCATGCACGAACGAATGGCGCACGAAGCACCGCTTTCGGCCCGCATGCGTCCGCGCACGCTGGATGAATTCATCGGGCAGGAACATATCATTGGTCCAGGCAAATTGCTGCGCCGCGCGATTGAAGCAGACCGCTTGTTTTCATCCATCATTTTCACCGGCCCGCCGGGCACTGGCAAAACTACACTTGCACAGGTGATTGCCAACCGCACCCTGGCACACTTTGAAACCATCTCGGCCGTGCTGGCGGGCGTGGCTGAGCTTCGGCGTGTCATCCAGGAGGCCAGTGAACGCCGCCGTCTGCACGGCCAGCGAACAATTTTGTTTATTGATGAAGTCCACCGCTGGAATAAGGCTCAGCAGGATGCGCTGCTGCCGCACGTAGAAACCGGCATGGTGACCCTGATTGGCGCCACAACCGAAAATCCCTATTTTGATGTCATCTCAGCGCTTGTCTCGCGCTCGCGTATCTTTCAGCTTCATCCCCTGACCGAAGAACACCTGCAACGTATCCTCGATAACGCCCTCCAGGATCCTGAGCGCGGTTATGGCAAACGCAATGTCCGCCTGGATGACGATGCCCGCGCCCACTTGCTGCGCCTTTCGGGCGGCGATGCGCGCAACCTGCTCAATGCGCTGGAATTGGCTGTGGAGACCACAGCCCCTTCACTGATCGATGGTAGCATTCACGTGACGCTGGATGTGGCGCAGGAATCGATTCAAAAGCGTGCTGTAGTTTACGATAAATCCGGCGATGCGCACTACGACACCATTTCAGCTTTCATAAAATCGGTGCGCGGCTCGGACCCGGATGCTGCCTTGTACTGGCTGGCCAAAATGCTGGCTGCGGGCGAAGATCCGCGCTTCATCTTACGCCGGCTGGTAGTGCTGGCGAGTGAAGATATCGGCCTCGCCGATCCGCATGCCATGCAGGTTGCCGCAGCTGCTGCATACAACTACGAGTACATCGGCCTGCCCGAAGGCATTTACCCAATCGCCGAAGCCACCCTCTACTTGGCCACCGCGCCAAAATCCAATTCAGCCGGCGCAATCTTCACGGCGCAGAAGCTGATCGAGGAGCAGGGCATCGGCCCGGTGCCCACCCACCTCATGGATGCCAACCGCGATGCCAGCGGCCTGGGGCACGGCAAAGGTTACCAGTATCCGCATTCTTATCCAGGGCATTTTACCCCGCAGCAATATTTGCCCACCGAGCTGCTTGGAACAACGTTTTATCACCCTTCCGACCAGGGATATGAAGCCCAGATTGCGGAACGGTTGAAGCGCTGGCGCCAAATGCAGGCTGAAGGATTGGGATACGCATCTTCTCCAGACAATGTTGAGACCGACGACCATGCCGATCCTGCTGCTGATCCGACACGGTGACAATGACGTTTTCAAAACGCGCCTGGCCGGCCGCCTGCCCGGGGTGCATCTCAACGCCGACGGGTTGCGCCAGGCACAAACCCTGGCACAGGATCTGGCGGATGCTCCGCTGAAAGCCATTTACAGCAGTCCGCTGGAGCGTGCGCTCGAAACCGCCGCTCCGCTGGCGGCCGCCCATGGGTTGGATGTAACCATCCACCCGGGCCTGATCGAAGTCGATTACGGCAAGCTGCAGGGGCGCACCTACAAGCAGCTCAAGCGCATGAAGGTCTGGCAATTGGTGCACCGGCAACCCTCCGCGGTGCAATTTCCGGGCGGCGAGAGCCTGGTTGAGCTGATGCAGCGCACGGCGCGCATGCTTGACGAACTGGCCGCGCAGTATGATGACCAGCAACTCGTCGCCTGCGTCACCCACGGCGATGTGATTCGCATGGCCGTAACGCATTCCCTGGGGCTGGACCTGGATGAATTTGACCGCTTCCAGATTGCAACGGCATCCATCACCACGCTAGCCCTCGGACGCGGCCGCCCGCGCCTGCTCAATCTGAACCAGGTAAATCATCTGGAATGGCCCAAATCGCCAGCGCCGTAAAAAACTTCCGGGCGGGCAACCAACTCATCCAAGGCCAGCCAAGAACTGTTCCTTTGGCCAATACATTTCAAACCAATCTACGCTATGATTAATACAGATCGAGGAGCCTATGGAAGATATCAGTCTGAACGATATTCGCACCCTGCTGAAAACCTTTGGAATTCAGGCCAACGATGAAATCGTTCGCCACCTGATTTCCACCCGGCACCCAGATGCGCTCCACCTTCGCATTACGTTGGATGATTTGACAGACTACGGCGACACACCGCCCGACACACCGCTGCATGTGGAAGTGTTTGGCGATATCCGCCGATAACCTGGTCTTGGCGCAGACGCGCCGGGAGGACACACAATGAAAAATCGCGGCATCCTGGTTCTGGCGTTTATTCTGATCGCCTCGGGTATCCTGCTGTTGCTCAGCGACCTGTTCCAAATCAACGCCTGGGCAATTCTTTTTCCGCTCATCCTGATCGCGTTGGGGTTGTGGGCCATTTTCCGTCCCAAACTGGGCGGTGAGAACTCAAACATTGATTTCACGCTGCTGGGCGACATTCGCCGCCGCCCGACCGGCGTGCTGAATAATAAGGAATACTGGCTGATTATCGGCGATCTCGATATGGATCTGACTTCCGTTGAAATTCCCGCCGGTGAAACCACCATCCGCGTGGTGGGTTTTGTGGGTGATTTGAACTTCATCCTGCCGACTGACGCGGCCATCTCGATGACCGCCGGTGCAATCGCAGTGGACGCAAAAATCGACGGGCATAAACAGGAGGGCGTCTTTACGCCAGTTCATTATGAAACCCCGGGCTACGCACAGGCTGAACGCCGCCTGCGCCTGGATATCTCAATGTTTGTTGCAGATGTCAGCTTGCGCAGTTTATAGAGAAAATATCTACATCCATCAGGCTGCCCAAAAGAGCAGCCTGATTGTTTAGCGGTAACCATACGCTTGGAGAATGCCATGACCACTGATTTGGGATTAATTTTTTCTTCCATAAAAGACTTGCTGCGCGTCTATTCACCGCCGTTGATGCCCAAGAAAGACGATGAAACCTGCTACGATCTTTGGTCATTCAAGGATATCATCATTGAAGGCCGCAAACGTAAGGAAGTCTATTTTGCCGGTCTGGTACTGTATAAAAGGTATGTTGGTTTTTACTACATGCCGGTTTACGCCGAACCAGAGATGAAAGCCGTCTTCGCGCCGGAATTGTTGGCCTTGCTCAAGGGCAAGTCCTGTTTTCACATTAAAAAGCTTGATGAGCAGCGAACCGAGCAAATTCGCCAGGCTCTGGAAACTGGCTTCAAGGTCTATCAGGAGCGCGGCTGGGCTTAGCCATCGCCAATATTGGCGCCGGGTAAACCGAGAGGTCAAAGGTGATATCAACCGATTCAGCCGTTTTTCTATCTCTAAAGAGCAATCTGTAAGTATTGTATCTTTTTCAAGCACCTCATTCTCCACCGTGAGTCTCGAAATGCATCTTTCACCTGTGGATTTATTGGAACGGCCTGTTTACTTTCCCGACCAAAATGGTTTGAACATTTATAGATCTTCGCTATAATAATGATGGAACATATTCTGGCACCGATTCGCGTGCAAATCATCAATTACCCAATCCCAAAAAGGAGAGACTTTATGAAACTTTCAGCCCCAACTTTCATCACTTTCCTCATTGCCGTCGCCCTGGCTGTGATTGCCCTGCTGGGCGTGCTGGTGAAGACCATTCCGTTTGTCTCCCAAAATGCCTTCTGGATTTTGCTGGTCGGCTTTGTGGTGCTCATGCTGGGCACTATGTTCAAGGGTAAGTAAGAATTTTACTTGAAACAATCAAAATGACAGTTCACGATTGAACTGTCATTTTGATTTATCAGCTTATGAGGTAAAGATAGGGATTACACCCTTTCGGGTGCTCTCAACCAACAAAAAAGATAAAACAAAAGTGAGCGTGGAGAGGCTCGGATTACACCCTTTCGGGTGCTCTTAACCAACAAAAAAGATAAAACAAAAGTGAGCGTGGAGAGGCTCGGATTACACCCTTTCGGGTGCTCTTAACCAACAAAAAAGATAAAACAAAAGTGAGCGTGGAGAGGCTCGGATTACACCCTTTCGGGTGCTCTTAACCAACAAAAAAGATAAAACAAAAGTGAGCGTGGAGAGGCTCGGATTACACCCTTTCGGGTGCTCTTAACCAACAAAAAAGATAAAACAAAAGTGAGCGTGGAGAGGCTCGAACTCTCAACCAATGGCTTAAAAGGCCACTGCTCTGCCATTGAGCTACACGCCCAGCGGGACTGATTTTATCACGCACTTTGGCGGGCGTCAATCGCTTCGCTGCGAATCTTGAAACGCCTGTACCGATTCAGAGAAAGGAGCAGCGTCATTTGCTGGCGCTGCTCCATAGGGCAATTACGCTATGAACACCTGTTTACCGCAAAACCACCGGCATGTAAGAAGAGTGAATGGTGATATCGGTTGTTCCATACCCGCGGATCATCCAATTTCCAGGGAGAAAAACATCATCCATCATCGTCCAGGTTCCATCGGGTGGCAGAGTGGGCACTTCGGGTGGCGGTGAACTGGTCCACCATCCTGCCCAGGAACGTTGTTGCGATTTTGTTTCATCCAACGCAGCCGGGTAATAAGACCCTTCCGGTCTTTCCAACGCGATCACCCCGATAATCACATCTCCTGGCCCGTTAAAAGTCAACGGCCAGTCCAAAAAATACGAATTCCAGGCATTCAACGCCTTGACTTTTGCCGGATAACTTTCGCGAAAATTCGCTCCCGTGGACGGATCAACATCGCCTAGAATGTTCTCATAAACGACCAGCAGAATATCATCGCCAATATTGACAAAACCATCCGATGAAAAATAGACCTGGATTTCCTCCAACTGAAAGGGAAATACGAATGAAAAGGGAGTAAAGCGGTTCAAATAGATAAACTCTTTGGGGGCGCCAATGTCATTTTCTTTGTAACCATCATCCAGTACAAACAGCATACTATTCGACGACAGTCGCGATACCAGGTTGTTCTGTGTTTCGGGCTGGGTCGCGGTTCCTGTGGAAGATCCATTTTCTTTGACTTCCCGAAGGGATCGAAAAACATCATTTCCTTCGCCTGACGTTCTTGCCTGAACCATGCCCGATATCGTGGAAAGTAATAACCCAACCACAAAAAAGGCTGTGAAAAATTTAACCCGATATTTCTTCATCCATCACTCCTTAAAAAATATAAAATTGGGATGCCGTTTGCTACCTGTAGATGAAATCCCTGAGTAAGTCAATGGATGCCGATCCAAGAGTCTGCGCCAAAAACCTGACCTTGCCGGCCGAGTTGTATGGTCGATGTGTGGAAATCCAACAAGGTAATCATAGGTCATTGCCTATACAGCGTCAAGGGGGGCTCTGGTAACTGCAAGCAAAGTGCAAAGTGGCCAGCATACAGGCGGTTAAGAAATCCCGGGGTGGTTTTGTGATGGGGTAAAATCAATCATCCACAGGAGGAGCGCATGACAGAACTGCTCTACCAAATCAATAGCTACCAGCGCGAGTTCCAGGCCGCCATCACTGTAACCGATGCGGAAGCCCGCGCCGTTCTGCTCGACCGCAGCGCCTTCTACCCGGGCGGCGGCGGGCAGCCCGCAGACAGCGGTGTGTTGATCTGGCAAGGTGCAAGCCTGCCGGTGGAACGCGTCCGCAAGGACAGCGACGGCATCTGGCATGTGCTGTCAGGCGATGCTCCCCTGCCCCCGGTCGGGGCAGTTGTCACCGGGCAGATCGACTGGCCACGCCGCTATGCGCTCATGCGCACCCACACTGCCATGCACATCCTGTGCGGCGTGGTCTTCCGCGATTTTGGCGCGCTGGTCACCGGCGGCGACATGGAGCCGCTGCACGGCCGCATGGATTTTGAGTTCGAGTCGCTCACCAAAGACCTAGTCAGCGTGATCGAGGAAGCTGTCAACCGCGAGGTGGCGGCTTCCCGACCGGTGAAGGCGGCCATTCTGCCGCGTGAAGAAGCCTTCCAGATCCCCGACCTGATCCGCACGAAAATCAACCTGCTGCCGCCGGAGATCAGCCACATCCGCACCATCGAACTGGTTGGGCTGGATTTGCAGGCCGACGGCGGCACGCACGTGCAAAACACCGCCGAAGTCGGCCGCATGCGCATCGTCGATTACAAGAGCAAGGGTCGCATCAACAAACGCATCTATGTCGAATTGGACTAAACTCCTGCTGCTGCTCATCGTGCTGCTGCTGAGCGCCTGCCAGTCCGCCCCAACCGAGCAGACCGATCCCACCCTGCTGGCTGTGGTCAACGGCGCGCTGTGGGACGGCAGCCAGTTCATCCCGCACGGTGTGGTGGTCGTGCGCGGCGATCGCATCGAAGCCGCCGGGCCGGCAGCAGAAATAGCCGTCCCCGCCGACGCTGCAGTTGTGAATGCCCGGGGCGGCACGATCCTGCCCGGCTTGATCGACGGCCACGTGCACAACGCCGCCGAGCCGGAAATCCGCCGCAAGTTCCTGGAAGCCGGCGTGACCAGCGTGTGCGACACCGGCGCGGGCGCCGTGCAATTGCGCCAGTACCAGAACCCTCAGGATGACATGCCCGCCGCGCGTGCCTATTACGCCGGGCCGTTCCTCAGTGCGCCGGGCGGCTACCCCGCTGACACCGACGACAGCGCGCGCCTGGAGGTCGGAACACCGGAGGAGGCCTGCCTGGCAGTCCAGCAACTGGCCGCTGACGGTGCTTCGTATATTAAAGTTGCGCTGGATGACGGCCGCAGCGACGAACCGCTGCCGGTGCTTTCCACCGATGTATTACAGGCGATCACCACCGAAGCCCACCGCCTGGGCCTGGCCGTCCGCGCGCACGTGCTGGACGTGCGCTACCTGGATGCTGCCCTGGACGCCGGGGTGGATGCTATCGAGCACATCCCGGCGCCGGAATTGACCCGCCAGGTGTTTGAATTATGGATGCAGCGGGACCTTCCCTTGCCGCTGCCCCGGGCCTACCTGGATGAATTGCAGCCCCTGGCTGGCCGCCAGATTCCGCTGACGCCGACCATCGAAGTGCTGGAGCGGCGCACGTGCAACGCCGTGGCGCGCAGCGAAAAGGAGCGCACAGCCTGCGTCCGGGTGTATATCGAATCCCTGCGCCAGTACCGGTTGATGGGCGGTGTGATTGCCCTGGGCAGCGATTACGGCAGCGCGGGCATGCCCGCCGGGCTGCCCTGGCGCGAAATGGAATTCCTGCAGCAGGCAGGGTGGAGCAATGCCGAAATTCTGACAGCGGCCACCACCAACGCTGCGCGCGTCTGCGGTCATGCCAATGAAATTGGGTCAATCAAACCCGGATACTTCGCTGATTTAACCATCGTACAGGGCAACCCGCTGGAAGATCTGGCCGCCCTGCAGCGCGTGCAAACCGTCATCCTGGCCGGCCAGGTTATTCTTGATAAATAACCACAGAGACACTGAGGACACAGAGCAAAGAGAAGAAAAAGATTAATCGATGTAGAAGAACACCGGGGGTTAAAAATTCCGCCTTCCGATGCTATGTTTATCGATTTCTTCTTTCTCTCGCCATCAATTTTTCCTCTCAGCGAACTCTGTGGTTCTCTTCGTCTTATTCGTCTTCTGAAGCCGGTGCGCCAAAGTCGCCGTAAGCCACCATCAACGCAAACTGGCTGATGGCATCGTATGCATCTTCTAGCTCGCCCTTAACGGTCAGCTTGGTAGGCAGCTCTGGTTCGCCCAGGCGCTGCAATTGCGGCACATGAATGGCGGGCGGCTTGACCTGCACTGAGAAGGATTGCAGGCCAGAGCCCATCTCCCAGTAATGATCCATTTCAGCTTCCAGCGGGGGGACGTACTCCGCCCGCGACTCAGCCATCAACTCGGGCTCAGCCGCCGCCGAGCCAGACCGCCGCTGGCGCAGGCCGTTTAGAATGGACTCCTGAGTGCGCCCGCGTAAACGGAAAAGCAAAAAGGGATCTTCATCGAAGCGCTCGCCGAGAATGTAATGCGTGGCAGCCACGTGCTTGCACGGGTTGGCCCAATCAGGGCAATTACACTCGGTCATCAGATCGCCGGACCGGTTAGGAAAAAGGCTGACACCCGCAGCCGCAAACGCATCTTCGATGTTGGCGGGCATTTCACCGGCCAGCAATTGCGCTGCGAAAATGGCGCGGTCCGCCAGCACGTCCAGCACCTTTTTCCACTGCTCATTGCTGAGCGGGCGCATGCGGATGGTCACCAGGTAGGGTTTTGCGCGCGAGCCCTGCACGCGCGCGGCCACACCGTTCTTGATTTCATCCACCGAGAGCACCTGGCCTTCGCGCGCATAATAACGGCCGCGGTCCAGGCGTGCCACCGGCACCAGGCGTTCCATCGACTCAATCCAGCGCCTCGCCCACCAGTTTTTGGCAAACGTTCCGCGCTCGCTGCGGGCCTTGATGCCGCCACGCGCCTTGCGCGGGTTCATGCCCCAGCCATTGCCGTTTGCCTGGCCGTTTTTCCCGCCATTTTTCCCGCCGTTGCCGTAGGGGGTTTTCTTCGTCATGCCTGCTCCTAGCGCCGCAGCGCCACCAGATCCCTCAATTCATCAGTCGAAAGCTCGGTCAGCCACTGTTCTCCGCCGCCAATGATAGCGTCCGCCAGTCCCTTTTTCGACTCGATCATTTCATCAATGCGCTCTTCCAGCGTTCCGGCGGTGATGAACTTATGCACCTGCACGTTCTGCACCTGTCCAATGCGGTAGGAGCGGTCAGTGGCCTGGTCTTCCACTGCCGGGTTCCACCAGCGGTCAAAATGGAAAACGTGGCTGGCACGGGTCAGGTTCAAGCCAATCCCACCCGCCTTGAGCGAAAGGATGAACACCGGCGGCGCATTTTCGTCCTCCTGGAAGCGGCGCACCATCTGATCGCGCAGCTTGGTCGGCGTGCCGCCGTGCAAAAACAGCGCCGGGCTGCCGGTCATTTGCGGCAGCACCTCCGCCAGCAGCTTGCCCATCTCAGCAAATTGCGTAAAGATCAAGGCACGGTCGCCCGCAGCAATAATTTCTTCCAATAATTCACCCAATCGCAGCAATTTTCCACTGCGCTTGATCAATTCCCGCCCATCGCCGCTTTTCATCGGCGAAGCCGCCTGCGCCTGGGCCATCAAATTCCCAATAATTGTTTCTTCCTCTAATTCAACATTGCGCGGCGGTGCAATCTGGCGTAAATATTGTGCCGGGTGATTGCAAACCTGCTTCAGTTGCAGAATCATGGTCAGAACGTTCCCACGCCGCTGCATACCCTCGCTCTCGGCAACTTTCTTCAATGTGTCCTTGACCACTGCTTCGTACAGCGTGGCCTGCTCCTCAGTGAGCGGGCAATATTCCTTCATCTCAATCTTTTCAGGCAAGTCCTGAATGACACGCGGGTCGCTTTTGACGCGCCGCAGAATGAACGGGCTTACCAGGCGGCGCAGCCGTTCGGTGGCGTCCGGGTCGCCAAAACGTTCAATGGGCACTGCAAACTCGCGCCGGAATACTTCCTGCCCGCCCAGGAAGCCCGGATTGAGGAATTGCATGATCGACCACAGTTCTGTAAGGCGGTTTTCCACCGGCGTACCGGTCAAGGCAAAGCGAAAAGAAGCTTGCAGCTTACGGGCAGCCTGGGTCTGTTTGGCGGATGGGTTTTTGATATTTTGAGCCTCATCCAGGATCACGCCGTACCAGGAGATCGATTGCAGCAGCTCAGCATCCATGCGCAGCAGGGCATAGCTGGTCACCACCAGGTCGGCCTCGCGTGCGGCCTGTTGAAAGGCTGAATTACGCAGCCGGTCGGGGCCCTGATGGATCAACAGCTTCAAATCCGGCGTAAAGCGGCGAGCCTCGCGCTCCCAGTTGGTGACAACCGAGGTGGGGCAGATCAGCAAAACCGGGCCGGGAAGTTTTAGCAACGATTCCTTCTCGTGCGCCAGCAGCGAAAGTGCCTGAACCGTCTTGCCCAGGCCCATATCGTCTGCCAGCACCGCGCCCAGCCCGAATCGTCGGAAGAACGCCAGCCAGGAGAAACCATAGCGTTGGTAAGGACGCAATTCTCCGCGCAGGCTGGCCGGCTGGCTCAACTCGCTCAGCGTTTCCTGGTCCTGAAGTCGCTCCAGCCAGTCTTCCACCCAGCCTTCCGCGCTCACATCCTCCACTTCCAGGCCCTCAGCGGTCGATTTGCCGCCCAGAGCCAACTGTGCCGCTTCCACCAGGCTCATCTCGCCAGTCTGGCGCTGCTTCTCCCAAAAGTGAATGGCCGCTTCCACCTGCTCGGCGTCAAGCTGCACCCATTGGCCGCGCACCTGCACCAGCGGCATCTTAAGTGCCGCCAGGGCTTCAAATTCCTCGCGCGTCAGGGTAGTATCACCCAGTGAAAGTTTCCATTCAAACCGCACCACCGTATCCATGCCCAGCTTACCGGAGGCTGCCGCCCGCGATGATTTTGCCGGCTTTAAGTGCAGGCTGACGCCTAACCGGGCATCGCGCTGGTTCCACCAGGGCGGCGCAATCAGGCCAAAGCCGGCCTGTTCCAGCAGCGGGGCGGCATCACGCAAAAAGGCGTATGCCGTTTTGGTGTCCAGCTTGACGCTCACAGGCTGGCGGGCTTGCAGGCTGGAAAGCACCGGTGGAAAAACGCGAGCAGTGTAGCCCAGCCCGGCCAGCAGCTTTTCCTGCGGTTGTTCAAAGCGGCGGCCCAGCTGCATCAGTGCCGGACTGCCTGTTCGCCAGACCTCTTCGGCCGGAACCAGCAGACTTGGATCATCGCGTGATTGAAGCAGGTAATGCAGTTCCCAGGCCGGCTCGTTGGGGTCTGCTGGCTGCGTTTCGGGTGCATCCAGGCGGTAGGCAATACGGTAGGTGCGAGTACCCGCGGCTTCCAGGTTGCGGCGCCAGGCGCGCAGGGCACTATCCAGCGCTTCCAATTGTCCCGCAGAAGCATTGACGCGTGCATCTTCCTGAAAGAGCGCATGCAGCCAGCGTTCCAAAAGGTCGTCGCTATTGGGTTGAATCTGGCGTGCCTTTGCAGCGCCCCACGAGCGCGCCAGCGAATCGGTCATTGTATTCAAAAAGCTTTCCAGCAATTCGCGCGGCGCAATGCGGGTTGACTCGCTGCCGGGGGTCTCCATCACTTCGGCCTCGGCCCTGCAAATGGGCGGCATCGCCCCGGCCAGTTGTGCCAGGCGCTGACCATCGCGCGGGCCATCCAGCACAGGCTGCCAACGTGCGTGATAAAGGTTGCGGCGTTCATCCACTTCCACCAGCACCGGCAGAAACTTCTGTTCGGCAAGCACTTCCATCACCAGGTTGGTCACCGTTCGCCAATAGCGCGTATCCTGTCCCAGCACATACCCCGCGGCCAGGTTTTCAGCCGGAAGGTTTGCCAGCACGCCAAAAGCTTTATTCAAAGGCAGCCAAAGCCCAGAGACGCCCCACGTCACCAGGCTGGGACGGGTTTCAGTATCCAGTACCCAATTGTGGTTCAATTCCGGGCTGGGCAGCGGGCGCAACTGCACAGATGGCATCTTCAGGAAGACTGTCCGGGTTGGGGCATCCTCCAGCGGCGTACCCGAGCCGACCCGCTCGCGGAGCAAAGCAGCAGGCAGGCAAAATGGATGCTCGCGAAATTTGATTCGCTGAGTGAATCGTCGTTGTTGGTGCGCTGGCGGCAAATCCTCGGAAGTCTCGGCCCAAAAAATCAGGCCGCCCGGGTCAGCCGAACGCTGTGGCGGCTGCCAGTGTGCGTGTAATACCCACATAAATTGTTAGCGCTGATGATCCTGGAACATCTATATATGAAAGTCCGGCTGAATAGACATTCAACGCGGTGGAAAGGTAAGGTAAAAAATGGCAAAGATCAGCCAGATGGCTGGAGTTTTTTATTATCGACGTGGTAATTATAACCGATCTTTTCAATTGTATCAGAAAACTGTGCCTGTCAAGGTTCGCGGAAACGCACCAACGCCTGCACTAGCGCCGCCAACAGTGCCAGCATGCGCTCAATACCTGCCGGATCACCGCGAAAAGGGTCGCGCTCGCTGGCATCCGGCTGGCGGCGGGGGACGCGCAGGTATGCATTAATTTCAAATTGAGCCGCCGGTACACGCAAACGCTGTGAAACAAAGCGGGTGATGGTTTCCTGTCCTTCGCCGCCCACGGCTGGAAATGTTTCATCCAGGTCCAGGCGGCGCAGCCAGGGCCCGTTTTCCTGGATGCCAAACCTCTGCAGTACCGATAAAATCAACCGATACTCTCGGGGGCAGCTTGTTCCGTTTAACGTTCCCAGAGCTAATCCAAAATCGCGGTATGCCGCGGCGCCGTGCACATCGAGCACAAACCGGATTCGGTTACGCCGGACAACCCCGGCCAGGAATTGCTTGAAAGGCGCGCCGACATCAAAATTTGCATCCGTTGAAGAACGGTAACGCAAATACAGCGCATGCGCGCCAGTTTGTTCGGCCACCAGTCGAACCATGCCCGCAGTGAAATCATCCTCGGCCTTCAGCCGGCCGTTGCGCTGGTGGGCGGCTCCGTGCGGCGCAGAAAGCAATATCGGCAGGCGGCCAAAGGCATAGCCATACTCGCGTTCACCGGCTGGCGGCGGGGTTTTGTAGTGGATATCTGCTTCGAGTTCCGCCAACCGGTTCAGCAAATCAGACATAGGCACGGACCATCTGACAGCGCTTTTGGCCGGTTCTTCCCATCGATCACAAGGTTAAACCATGCGGGTGTAATTGCCCACCACTCGGAAGATCGTCCGTTCCGGAGTGCTGCCAGCGTCACAGAACATCTGCACACATACATCCGTCAATTTTTCGTTGTGGGCCTGTTCATAAGCTTCGCGGCTGCGCCAAATGGAAATGATTTGCCACCGGCGTGGATTGTCTTGAGACTGGATGAGAAAAGTCTGCAGCAAACCCTGCGGCGGATGGCGCAACTCCTGAGCGAACCGGCTTTTCAAGATTTCGTCGTTTTCATCGGAGACGTGACCCGTCAGGATGGTGATCAACATCGCACACCTCCTTCAAAGGTTACTTCTGCAGCAGCTCACCACTCTGCAACGCTGCTGCCAATTTCATTGTACAACGAATTGGCCTGTTATTCGAGCTTTCCCGTCTGTATTGCCCGCTTGATTTCGGCGATAGCCTGTGTGATTTTGATATCACGCGGACAAGCCTCGGTGCAATTGAAGGCTGTACGGCAACGCCACACGCCCATTTGAGCGTTCAGGATTTCCAGACGTTTCTCGGCTCCCTGATCGCGCGAATCGTAGATAAAACGGTGCGCGTTGACAATGGCCGCCGGGCCAACATATTCGCCATTGGCCCAGAACGACGGGCAGGACGTAGTGCAGGCCGCGCACAGGATGCACCTGGTAGTGTCGTCAAAGCGCTCGCGGTCCTCCGGGCTTTGCAGGCGTTCCCGCCCATCTGCAGGAAGCGGATCATCGTTGATGAAATAAGGCAGCACCGATTTATAATGGTCAAAGAACGGCTCCATGTCAACGATCAGGTCCTTGACCACGCGCAGCCCAAGGATCGGTTCAATGGTGATCTCGGCGGCGTTCAGATCGCGCAGCAGCACCTTGCAGGCCAGGTAGTTGCGCCCGTTGATGCGCATGGCGTCCGAGCCGCACACACCGTGCGCGCACGAGCGCCGGAAGGCCAGCGTGCCGTCCTGCTCACCGCGGATCTGCTCCAGCACGTCGAGCACGCGTTCGGTTGGGTCGGCATCCAGTTCAAAGTGTTGGTAATGCGGTCTGGCATCCTGTTCGGGATGAAAGCGGAAGATTTTGAATTTGTAATGCATGGCCGGTTCCTTGGACTCAGTAAACGCGTTCTTTGGGAGCGTAATTCGTGATGACAACAGGTTTGTAGCCCAGCCGGATGGCATCGCCGTCCATCCATGCCAGAGAATGTTTCAACCAGTTGGCATCGTCGCGCGCCGGGAAATCCTCGCGGGCATGCCCACCGCGGCTTTCGGTGCGAGCTTCGGCAGCGGTTGCCGTCACCAGCGCCAGGTCAAGCATATTGCTCAATTCCCAGGTGTTGAGCAGATCCATATTGAAGATCTTGCCGGTGTCGCTGACGCGCACCTGCTGGAAACGCTCGCGCAGTTCTTTGACCTTCTCGACAGCCATCCGCAGCCCTTCGGCCGTGCGGAACACGCCCACATCGTCAAACATCACCTTTTTCAACTCGCGGCTGATGGTGACGGCCTTTTCCTTGCCGCTGCCTGCATACAGCTTTTCAATCTGCTGGCGTGCCAACCCGGTCGGGTCCGGCGGGAGGGGCTGGAAATCCACCCCGGCGGCATATTCCGCCGCCTGGATGCCGGCATGTTTGCCAAATACGATCAAATCAACCAGCGAATTGGTGCCCAGCCGGTTGGCGCCGTGCACCGAAACGCAGGCGCACTCGCCAGCCGCGTACAGCCCGGGCAGCACCGTGCCATTGGCGTCGATCACCACCTCGCCCAGTTTATTGGTGGGGATGCCGCCCATGGCATAATGCGCAGTCGGTTGGATCGGGATAGGCTGCTGGACCGGATCGACGCCCAGGTAAGTGACGCAGAAATCGGTGATATCCGGAATTTTGCTGAGAATTTCCTGCGCGGTCACGCGGTATGGCGTTCCGTCCGGGCGGGTGCGGCCGTCCAACTCGGCATATTTATTGACCGTCTCCGGACGCACATCCAGCAGCATGTAGCTGTTATTCACGCCCTTGCCGGCCTTCATTTCCAGGTAAATCGAGCGGCTGATCACGTCGCGCGAAGCCAGATCCTTGATGTGTGGGGCATAGCGCTCCATGAAGCGCTCGCCGTCCTTGTTCAAGAGGATGCCGCCTTCGCCGCGCACAGCTTCTGTGATGAGGATGCCCAGCTTATAAATGCCGGTCGGATGAAATTGGAAAAATTCCATGTCCTCCGCAGGGATGCCGCGCCGCAAAGCGACCGCCACGCCGTCGCCGGTGTAGGAATAAGCGTTTGAGGTAATTTCCCACAAGCGTCCATGCCCGCCGGTGGCGAACACCACCGCTTTCGCCTGAAAGACGTGCATTTCGCCGGTGGCAATTTCCACCGCCACCACGCCCGCCGTGCGACCGTTTTCGATCAACAGGTCCAGCACCTGGTATTCATCAAAGAACAGCGTGTTGTTCTTGATGCACTGCTGGAACAGCGTCTGAAGGATCATGTGCCCGGTGCGGTCAGCCGCATAGCACGACCGGCGCACCGGCTTGCCAGTGACGTTATTGGTGTGCCCGCCAAAGGGCCGTTGGGCGATGCGCCCATCTGGAGTGCGCGAGAAAGGCAGCCCGAAATGCTCCAGATCGTAAACCGATTGCACCGCCTCGCGGCACATAAACTCAATTGCATCCTGATCGCCAAGGTAGTCAGAGCCCTTGACCGTATCAAAGGCGTGCCACTCCCAGTGGTCCTCTTCCAGGTTGCCCAGCGCCGCACCGATGCCGCCCTGAGCCGCACCGGTGTGCGAGCGGATGGGATAGAGCTTGCTCAAGACCGCCGTTTTGGCATTTCGTGAAGCGTATAATGCGGCCATCAATCCAGCGCCGCCTGCGCCAACGATGACCACATCGAAGGTATGCGTTTGCGTCATGATATTCTCCTGTGGCTCATTGCAGCGGGAATTGCTGATTGACGCCGCCAATCAGCGCGACAAAGCCGACGACGGTGATGACCAGCCAGAAAAAGAACAGCCCCCAGTTCAAGATCAGCCGTCCGGTGGGTTTATGGATAAAATCATTGAGCACCTGACGCAGGCCGTTGACGCCGTGCGCAAACGCAAAGGCCAGCAGCAGGCCGTCATAGACGCGCCAGCCGATATTGGCCCAACGGTCGGCCACGTAGCCCAGGTCCATGTTGTGCACCCCCACCACCACATCTTGAAGGATGAGGTGCCCCCAAACCAGCGGGATCAGCAGAAAGGCGCTGTAGCGCATCCACTTCCAGGCAATCGATTCATAATTGGCCGGGGTCTTCACACGGCGAATGGTACGAGTTGTGGTTGCCATCTCCTCTTCCCTCCTAACCGCCAAACAGGCCAAAATTGTGGAAAAGAAGATTGCGCAGCATGATGAACGCCGCTGGCACCCACAGCACCAAGGTGATCAGCAGCGTCACGCGCGTCCAGTTGCGCTGTGTAGAAATCGACCACGCCGCTGGTTTGAACATATCCACAAAGGCAATGCGCAAACCATTCACACCGTGGAAAAAGACACAAAACACCAGTCCCACTTCACCAATTCCAAACAGAGTGGATTGATACAATTTCAGAGCGTCCAGGAACAACTCGGGGGCAAGATAGACAAAGGCAATATCGATGATGTGAATGGTGAGGAAAAGCCCCGTGCCCAATCCAGTAATGCGGTGCAGGAGAAAGCTCCAATGTCCCTCTCTCCCGCGGTAACCGGCATAGCCGGTTAGGGTCGTCTTGAGGGCAGACATAGCGGCTCACCTCCATGTGGAATTAGGGGAAATCAAGGGAAAAGAAAACTTATTGAAAATAATTGTAGCATTTTTGTCTAATATTTGGTAATAAAATCAACATTTATTTCCCTGCGTACATCGCTTAGAGAAAAAATGGCAGATCATTTTCCAGAAAAACGCGGCGGATTCTGCAGACTTATCGCGATATTTTTTCTCGCAAGGGGTTGACGAGATAAAAAGGGCGTGCTATACTTCGGGCACACTGGAAACAGTGATGCGGGCGTGGTTCAGTTGGTAGAATGTCTCCTTGCCAAGGAGAAGGTCGTGGGTTCGAGTCCCATCGCCCGCTCAAAGCCTCCAAACGGGGGCTTTTTTGTTGCTTCAACTGGTTGGTCAGCAAGTCCTCCTTGACCAATCCATCGAACTTTGTTAAAATCCTGCTACCAATCGAACGGCGACGTGGCCAAGTGGCAAGGCAAGGGTCTGCAAAACCCTGATCACGGGTTCAAATCCCGTCGTCGCCTCAAGTAACTCAAAGAGCCCTCAAAAGGGCTTTTTTGTTGATCGTGGCTTTACCGTCCCAACGAATCAACCAATCAGGGCATCCATTTGTTTCATAGTGAATGCACTCCTGCGCTTCACCATTCTCGGTAGCTGACCATGTCCGCAGCGTTAGCCGCCCCATCCGAAATTGTCACCTGCCAGTCTATCTTCAGCAGCAGCCTGTTGCACAGAGGGCGTACCACCTTCCAATCAAGCCGCCTATCACCCGTTTCAACTGCCACCCTCATTTTGCCCGGTTTCTCGCACCGCGCCATAATTTATGTGCGGATTCTTGACCACCTGTTAACATCCACAGTCCTCAATCAGGATAAAATCAAGATATTCCCTTGCCAGGAGAAACCCATGATTGAGCTGCATGAACGCAACGAAACCATCATTAATCTGCTGCTGGATCATCCCGAAGGATTGCACCCGGCGGAGATCGCCCGCCAGTTGGGCGTCAACCGTTCCACCGTCAGCCGCTTTGCCAACCTGCCTGCCTGCATTTACCAGGATGAGCAGGGACGCTGGCGCGTTGACCGCGCTTTGCTGCCCATCGAGATCGAGTTCTCTCTGGATGAGGCTTTAGCTGTGCACCTGGCCACGCGCATGCTGGCCACCCGCAGCGACCGCCAGAACCCCCATGCGGCCTCGGCCATCCATAAGCTCAGCAAAGCCACCGCTCGCATGGCACCGCTGATCAGCCGCAGCCTGCGCCTCTCGGCAGAGCGCATCGAAGAAGCCACTCTGCGCGACGACCTCTTCCGTCAGGCGCTCGAAACGCTGGCGCGCGCCTGGGCAGAATCGCGCACAGTGCGTATCTGGCACCGCAGCATGCGCACCAACGAACTGGTCGAATATATCCTCAAGCCCTATTTCATCGAACCCAACGCCATCGGCCAAAGCACTTATGTTATCGGCGAGCGCGACCCCGAGGGCGACCTGCGCACATTGAAAATTGAGCGCATCGAACGTGTGGAACTTCTCGACACGCGCTACACCATCCCGGAGGATTTTGATGCCACCAGCTTACTTGCCAGCGCGTGGGGCATCTGGCTGAGCGACCATGACCCGGTCGAGATTCGACTGCGCTTTTCATCAAAAGTGGCCCGGCGTGTGTGTGAAACGCGCTGGCACACTTCCGAGCGCATCGACGAACTGGACGATGGTGGATTGCTCTGGACGGCTACAGTCGCAGAGCCGCGTGAAATGCTGCCGTGGATTCGCGGCTGGGGTGCTGAGGTTGAAGTGCTTTCGCCGCCTGAAGTACGTGACATGTTGGTTGAAGAGCTGCGTCGCCTGGATCAGCTTTACGGGATTCAATAAACGAGCGCCACTTGTTGCATATTTTGCAACACACCTGTCTTATACTGAATGCATCAGCAATCTGCATTCCAGCAAGGCGCTCAGGGGACGTCTTGAAACCAGCCGGGGGGTGGGCATTGCGGAGCGGCCGGCCGCCCCACCCCAACTGGCAGCTTCCAATCCTTTAAAACTCGACAGGCGCAGCCATGATCCAGATCCACAAAACACCCAGACAACTGCTCTTCATCTTCCACCGCCCCGGCACCCGAGCCGCCTGGATTTTTGACGGGCAACAATTTTTGCGCTTTATCTATCTGACATCCACACAGGAATTCCGCTTCATTCGAAAGCAATCTTACCTGCCGGCCGGTTTGCGCGGCGAACCATTTGCTCTCAATGCGATGGAAACGCGGTCAATGCAGCATGAAGCACAAAAACACGGCTTTCACCTGCGTCTCTTCAGCAATCCACACGAGTGTATTCTCTATGCTTTACCGGTCAACTTGCAGCAAACCGTGTACGATCTGATCCCGCCTGCTGGCAGCATCACACCAGCGGGCATCAACCTGCGCCGCAACATCCCGCCCTGGAGCCAGCGGAGTGAAGAGCAGGGCTAATCCAGCAATTTTGCCATCATATACTGGTCAATATACCCACCGTCAACAAATAAATCATCGCGCTTGACTCCCTCCACCTGGAAGCCCATGCGCTGGTACAGCGCAATTCCGCGCTGGTTGTGCGTCATAACAGTTAACTCCAGGCGATGCATGCTCTGGCTTTTGGCCCATTCTTCTAACATCTGGAACATGCGTTTGCCAATACCCTGACCGCTGTAACGTTGCAGGATACCAATGACGATATGAACGGTTCTCCAGTTTCGTCGGTAATCGCCGCCCATGCCGGAGATGTAGCCGATCAGTTCGCCATCCTCTTCTGCCACTAAAATTGTCTGGTTGGGTTGAGCCAGCACCCGGTTTATCCGCTCGCGCTGCTGATCCACCGTTGTGGTGCGCTCGCCAGGCTCTAGCATCATAAAATGCGTTTCCTCGTCCAGTTGCCGGCACAATGCCAGAAATTGTTGTGCGTCTTCTGCCCGAATGGTTCTCAGAACAACCATATCGCTCCATTCAGAAAGGCATGCTTGCCACACCATGCCAATCTATTTTTCTTAAATGATTCTACACCGGAGAGTCAATACCCTGATATGATAAGACGCTTCGTGCGTAAATGCGAGACCGCCGGGATGTCCGGTTCCCGGCGGTCTCTCTTACCTGTAACCGCTTGTCAACCACCTCGAGGAGAAATCACCGCTCCCACACGGTGATAAATGCTTCAATTTCCATCTGCCCCAGCGCGGTTGCAACCGAAACGCGGTGGTGGCCATCGCGGATGTAATAGAAACCGTCCACTTCGATCAAATCGACGGGGGGCAATACGCGTTCCCTGAGCAGCGCCAGCGCAATGTTCATCCACCGGGTGCGCGTCCTTTCGTTCAACGGGTGAAAATAGCGGTCATAATCCAGGCTGCGATTTTCACTGCCAATGACGCGGCGGATGGGCACAATTTTCAGACCGCGCGAGTACGCGCAGCGGAAACTGGCAAACCCGGGCAACATCTTCAGGCTGCGGCGGCGGCCCAGCAGGCCGTTAATCGCCATCAGCAGGTTGCCGCGCAGGAGTGCGGCGTTGAACAGGCGCTGCGCTTTTTCATTGAGCCGGGTGTTGACGTTGGATTGCCGCAAGACGTCGAATTGTGTAAGCATGGCCGCATCTCCTTTCTTTGATAAACTTCGATAAACTTCCTTACTTCTGCAGTTTCTATCCTACCGGGAATTGCGCGGTTTTCCACTGGAAGGATGGAGGTTCTTTTCGCCTATCCGGGGAATAAAAAAAGCCCTGGCCATTTGACCGGGGCTGAAAACAAATTGACCAATAACTTTTATTTCTAGAAATTATTCTTCGGTATAATCGCCCGACCAGAACACAGCCGCCACCGTTCCCCCACCGGGACGGCTGTCGACATCCAAAGTCGCGCCAATGGCGGCGGCCCGCTCCCGGATGATGCCAAGGCCCATGTGACCGGCAGGCACGGACTGCAGGTCAAAACCCTTGCCGTCATCGGATATCCGCAACAGGATTTGGCCGGTTACCTCGCTGAGCCGAACGGTGACCTTGCTGGCCTGGGCATGTTTGGCAATGTTGTTGAGCAGTTCCTGCGCAATGCGGTAAAAAGCAACCTGCACGTCTGGCGGCAGGACAAATTCACCATCCACGCTGACATCCACCTGTATCTGCGTCCGACCTGTGAAAGCCAGGCAAAGCTGTCGGATCAGGTCGGCCAGGTTGGTTTCGGTTAGCGTTGCCGGGCGCAATTCCAGCAGCAAGGTGCGCATTTCTGCCAGCGCACCACGCGTCAACTGTCGGATCTGCTCCAGACGCGCCCGACCTTCCTCAGGATTGCGTTCCCAGATGCGCGGCAGAACATCCGCGATCAAACTGGTGGTGAAAAGCGTTTGTGTCACAGCATCATGCAGGTCGCGCGCCAGCCGGCTGCGCTCGGCGGCTACCGCGTTTTGTTCCGCCTGGGCACGCAATTGCGCATTGGCAATCGCAAGCGAAGCCTGATCTGCCAGTAGCGAGGCCATGTGAAGTTCTTCATCCTTAAACGCATGGTGGTTCTCATACAACAGGATCAACCCGCCGCTCACCCGGCCAGTCATTGGCAGCGGCGCTGCCAGGATGGCGCTGTGATGGTTCATAAAAGGCACTTCAGGTTGTCCATTTTCAGTGTGCCGATTCCGCAGATTCGACATGGTCACCGGTTCGTTGCGTGCCAGGATGCCCAACACCTCTTCACCGATGAAGGAATGCCAGTTGCGCAGCGCTTGCTCCGAAACACCATGCCGCTCCTGGTAAGATAACACGGCAGGCTCACCGCTTTCACCGATTTGGTAAATAAAGGAGCAACATGCCCCGGTCAACTGCCTGGCCTGCACCAGAATGGCATCCAGACTATCGCCCAACGAATAATTGGAATTGAGCATATTGACAATTTTACGCAGGCCCTCAGCCGCCTGTTGCCGGCGTTCCAGTTCGCGCGTGCGCTGGCGCACTTGCACCTCCAGCGTGCGGTTGCGTTCCTTGATATCCTCAACGCGCATGCGGTAGCCGCCAAACACCAGCCCGGCCAGCAGAACCGCAACCGCGCCAAAGAACCACCAGGTCTCCCAGAAAGGCGGCGTGATATGAATATTGACGGAAAAGCCTTCCACGTTCCAGATGCCGTCGCTATTTGAACCCCGCACATGAAAGACGTAATCGCCGCCGCGCAGGTTGGTATAACTGACATAACGGCGTGAACCCGCGGAGATCCACTGGCGGTCAAAGCCTTCCAGCATATAAGCGTACTGGTTACGCTGCGGGGCAGCATAATCCAGGGCAGCAAAATCGAACGAGATAAAATTATCTGAATAGCTCAATTCAATTGTTTCACCCGGCTGAATATCCGTCTTAACAACTGTATTGAATTTTCGAAACGCCGTCACAACCACAGGGGGCACATTTGGATTGTCCAGCACTTCGTCAGGGAAAAATGAATTGAGCCCGTTGATCCCGCCAAAAAACATCTCCCCCTGCGGAGATCGATAAAATGCGCCGCCATTGAATTCATCGCCCTGCAATCCATCTTTGGCGGAATAATTGCGGAAGGTTTCGCGGCGAGGATCAAAGCGGGTCAACCCAGAATTGGTGCTGATCCACAAATGGCCGCGATCGTCGGCCAGGATACCGTAGAGTGAATTGTTGGGCAGCCCGTGCTTGATTGTGTAGCGCTTGAAGGTTTGCAACTTGCGGGAAAAATGGTTTAAGCCGCCGCCGTAAGTCGCTATCCACATGTCACCGTACTCGTCTTCATAAAAAGCGCGCACGATGTCACTGGACAGGCTGTCCGGATCATCAGGGTCATTTTTAAAGTTGGTAAACTGATTCTGAGCCGGGTCCCAGATGCTAAAGCCGCCGTAGGTGCCAATCCAAAACAATCCCTCACGATCCTGGTAGATTGCCCGCACCCGGTTATCAACCAGACTGTTGGGATTGGAAGGATCATGCTGGATGTGAGTAAAAGTGCCGCTTTCGGGGTCATAGCGGTCCATCCCCATCGTCCACAGCCCCACCCACAAGTATCCATCTCGATCTTCAAACAGCACCGTCACACGATCTTCCGCCAGGCTGGATGGATCCTCTGGAGAATTCCGCAGGTGAACAAAGCGGTTGGAAAATGGTTCAAAATAATCCAGCCCGCCGCGGTTCAACCCGACCCACAATCGGCCCGAGCGGTCGACCAGCAGCGCGCGAACTTCATCTCCGCCAATTGAATCGGGAACCAGCGGATCATGGCGATAGACTCTTACCGTGCTGCCGGTGCGGTCCAGGCGGTTCAACCCGCCAAAATGGGTGCCCACCCACAGGTAGCCATACATATCTGTCGTAATCGACAACACATCGCTGTCTGAGAGCGTCGCAGTTTGGTTAGGGCGGTGCTGGTAGAGTTGGAACTTCTGGATCGATCCGGCATACTTGCTCAGTCCTCCGCCGCCGGTGCCAATCCATAAGATGCCGCCCCGGTCTTGATAAAACGCCCAGATCGAATCGCTGCTGACAGAGTAAATATCGCTGGAATCATAGCGGTAATGGCTGAAACGGCCGGTCTTGTGCTCCAGCCGGTTGATACCTGCTTTGGTGCCAATCCACAATGTTCCGCTGCGGTCTTCGTAAATCACGCGGACTTCGTCGCTGCTGAGCGAGTAAGGATCGCCAGTCTGATTGCGGTAATGCGTGAAGGTCTGCGTCTCCCGTTTGAACAGGTTCAGGCCGCCTGTCTCAGTACCCACCCATAAATTGCCCTGACTATCCTCAAAAACGCAGCGCACAGCATCCGAACTGAGGCTGGATGGGTCACCCGCATTCGCGCGAAAATGCTGAAAAACTCCGCTCTGGCGGTCAAATGCATTCAAGCCACCAGAGGCAGTGCCGATCCACAAAATCCCCTCATGATCTTCAATAACCGAAAGCACATTGTTATCGCTCAGGCTTTCGGGTCGGGAAGGATCATGTTGGTAACGGATAAAGTTGTCATTTGCAGCGTCATAACGATTCAGACCGCCATCTTCGGTACCCACCCACAGCACGCCCTGCCGGTCCTGGTACAGGCTTGAGATCTCCATCCCGCCCAAAGAGCGTTCGTCGCCCGATTGGGTTCGGTAGTGGATGAAATCGCCGCTGCCGGGATCGTACCGATCCAATCCGTTGAGAGTGCCCACCCACAGGCGGTTGGCATCGTCCACAAGCAGCGCTGTGATGTTGCTGTCGGCCAGCGACCCGGGATCGTCGAGGTCGTGCTTGAAAACCTTGAATTCATATCCATCATACCGGTTCAAACCATCTTCAGTGCCAATCCACAGGTAGCCCTGCGGATCTTGCAGGATGGCACGCACCCAACTCTGCGACAATCCATTTTCTACAGAAATACGCTCAAACCGCTCCACCGCAATGCCAGCCTGCGCGGGCCGCGCGCTTCCCAGCAGTACGCAGGTGCAAAACAAAATCAAGATGATTTTCGTTACCGCTTTGGAAAAGGGATGCATACCTAGCATTTTACCCGCAGCCGCAATTTTTTGACTGGCAAAAAGGCCAGTATTCCAAAAGAAAAACCCCGGCAGATGCGCCGGGGTATTGGAGAAACGATGCTTACTTGAGATTTTCAGCCACAAAATCCCAGTTCACCAGGTGATCCAGGAAAGCCTGGACAAAGTCCGGCCGCCGGTTCTGATAATCCAGATAGTAGGCATGCTCCCACACATCCACGGTGAGCAAGGCCTTCTGACCTTTGGCCAGCGGCGTTTCGGCGTTGGGCGTGGAAACAATCTTCAACTCGCCGCCTTCCAGCACCAGCCAGCCCCAGCCCGAGCCAAAGCGGCCAACCGCCGCGGCTTTGAATTGCTCGGCAAATTTTTCGTAGCTGCCAAAGGCTGCATCGATGCGCGCCGCCAGGTCGCCGGCTGGTTTTCCGCCGCCGCCGGGCTTCATGCAGTGCCAGAAGAAGGTGTGGTTCCACACCTGGGCAGCGTTGTTAAAAACGCCGGCTTTGGCCGGATCACCCGCCGCGGCCAAAATGATCTCCTCAAGCGATTTGCTTTCCAGTTCGGTCCCGGCAATCAGTTTGTTCAGGTTATCCACATACGCTTTGTGATGCTTGCCGTGGTGGAAGCTGAGCGTGCGCGCGGAATAATACGGCTCCAGCGCATCCTCCGCAAAGGGTAATGCAGGCAGTTCAAAAGCCATTTTGTCCCTCCCTGTGAAATTTGGTCATACGAATTGAAGTTTTCCCGGCCGTTCGCCCGCCCGCCGGGCGCATTTTTAAACCCGGGCCTGGCAGCAATTGCCAGGCCCGGGAATATGCACACGCTTAGGCGATGGTGATTTCCTTGCTGAGATACACATCCTGGATGGCATTCAGCAGCGCTACGCCTTCTTTCATCGGCCGCTGGAAGGCCTTGCGCCCGGAGATGAGGCCCGCGCCGCCGCCGCGCTTGTTGATCACCGCGGTGCGCACGGCTTCCGCCAGGTCGCTTTCGCCGCTGGAAGCGCCGCCAGAGTTGATCAGGCTGGCGCGGCCCATGAAGCAGTTGGCCACCTGGTAGCGCACCAGGTCAATCGGGTGATTGCTGGTGAGCTGGGTGTAGATGCGCTCATCCGTCTTGCCGTAGGGATTTTCCTTGGAGGAAATTGCCTTGTAGCCGCCGTTGTTTTCGGGGAGCTTCTGCTTGATGATGTCGGCTTCGATGGTGACGCCCAGGTGATTGGCCTGGCCGGTCAGGTCAGCCGAAACATGGTAATCGACGCCGCCCTGCTTAAAGGCCGGGTTGCGCAGGTAGCACCACAGAATGGTGGCCATGCCCATTTCGTGCGCCATGGCAAAAGCCTGCGCCACCTCGATGATCTGGCGGGTGGATTCGGGCGAGCCAAAGTAAATGGTCGCGCCGACAGCCACCGCGCCCATGTCGCGGGCTTCCTTGATCGTGCCGAACATGATCTGGTCGAACTTGTTCGGGTAAGAAAGGAACTCGTTGTGGTTGATCTTGACGATGAAGGGGATGTGATGGGCATACTTGCGCGCAACGCTGCCCAGCACGCCGAAGGTGGAAGCCACCGCATTGCAGCCGCCTTCAATGGCCAGCTTGACGATGTTCTCGCCGTCAAAGTAGATCGGATTCTTGGCAAAGGACGCGCCGCCCGCGTGCTCGATGCCCTGATCCACCGGCAGGATGGACATGTAGCCTGTGTTGGCCAAACGGCCAGTGCCGTAAAGGGCCTGCAGGCTGCGCAGCACCGTAGTCGGCCGGTCGGAAAGCGCCCAGATGCGGTCAACCCAATCGGCACCTGGCAGATGAATCTGGTCTTTTGTTATGGTCTTGCACTCATGCTGCAGCAGCGACTGAGCTTCATCACCCAGCAGGGATACGATTTTTTCGTACATAAATTGCCTCCGTGAAAAGTTTGAGAATGTATCCAGTTTAAAACCGGTTTCGGCCGGTTGGGATGGGCAGGTAGGATCTGGGGTACCTGATCAGCATGAATTGATTCACATCCACATCGCCACGTGAAACCAGGCTACCAGTTATCTGTACTCTAAATTATACCCTGATCTGGCCTGAATCATCTGACGAATCCACCGCTGTGCAGCAGAAACGCAGGGTACGGTATAATGCAACGTGTAAGCGATGATTCCTGCTGCACTGTTGCAGCGTTGGAGGTAACAGATGATGGAAAGCTATCCCATCCCCATGACCCCTGGTCCGGTGATGGTGCCGCCAGAAATTCTGGCTGCCTATCAGGTGAATTACGGCTCTGCCGATACCGAACCAGAATTTTTGGACCTTTACAACCAGACCGAAGCGGAGCTGCGCCAATTGTTCGCCACAAGCAACCGCGTTGCCATTCAAACCGGCGAAGGTATGCTGGCACTGTGGGGCGCGCTGAAAAGCTGCCTGAAACCCGGCGACCGGGTGGTGGCTGTGGCCAGCGGCGTGTTCGGCTTCGGCATCGCCGAAATGGCCGAATCCATTGGCGCGGTCGTCAAAGTGGTGCCCATCCCCTACAATCAAACGATCACCGACTGGCAGGCGATTGAAGCGGCGCTGGCGGATTACCGCCCCAAAATGATCACCGCCGTGCATTGTGAAACACCCTCAGGCACGCTCAACCCCATGGAACAGCTCGGCCAGCTCAAGCGAGAATATGAAGTCCCGCTGCTGTATGTTGATGTCGTCTCCAGCCTGGGCGGCGCGCCGGTGAAAGTGGACGAATGGGGTATCGACCTGGCGCTGGGCGGCTCACAAAAGGTACTCTCCTGCCCGCCGGATATGTCCTTTCTGGCCGTCAGCGATGCCGCCTGGGAAATCATTGAGCAGGTCAATTACCCCGGCTACGACGCGCTCAAGCCCTTCCGCACCGCGCAGGAAGCCGCAGCCTTTCCCTACACGCCGAACTGGCACGGCACGGCCGCCCTGCATGTTGCCGCCCGGAGAATCCTCGACGAAGGCCTGGAAAATAGCTTCCAGCGGCATGCCGTGGTGGCCGATTACTGCCGCGAGCGATTGGTCCGAATGGGCCTCAGCCTGTACCCGGCACGCAGCGCGGTCGCCTCGCCCACGGTCACTGCGGTCAACGTGCCCGAGCAGCTCGGCTGGCCGGAGTTTGACCGCCGGCTGCGCGCCCGCGGCCTGGTCGTCGGCGGTAGCTACGGCCCGCTGACTGGCAAAGTCTTTCGCTTGGGGCACATGGGCTCGCAAGCCGACCTGGACCTGGTGAGCCGCGCGCTGGACATTATCGAAGACGTGCTCAAAACCGCCTGAAAGCTCAATCCAACCAGGCTGTAAAGTGCGGAGGCTGCCTTGATGAGGCAGCCTCCGCTTAATTGGCAATTTTCGTGCCAGCGTGACAGTACTTTGTCAGTCAGCGCAGGTATGATTTAGATAATCAATAGATTGCAATTTTGATTCAACAGGGGGGCGGGATATGACAGTTTCTTCTTATCTGTACCGAATACCCGCATTCACGCGTCAGCAGATATTGCAGGGTGTTCAACAACATTTTCCTCAGCAATCGCCAGAACGCATCATGGATCTGCTGGACCTTTACGGTCTTGAGCCGAACGAACAGCAGCGAGAACGTGTGCAGATGGCCATCTTACAACTATCCAACGGCGACCTGCACCGGCTGTTTGAATTGATCGAACTGGCCAAACATGATTACCGTTCCTTGCTTCATCAGGCAGACCATTCGTACGTTTAACATTTCCGGTCGGGCAAGGCAACAAACAACGCGCGAGGAAAACCTCGCGCGTTGTTGTTCGGCAATCCAGATGACAAAATGACAGGGCTAGAGGCGGTCTTGATCGCGGCGCACCTGCACAGGCTGGCTTACCGGCCGGGCGAAGGTGCTGCCCGCCAGCAGCGCAGCCGCAATGAACATCAACCCCGAGGCACCGATAAAGAGAAAGGTAATCATAGGCTTTTTCTCCTTTATCTCAAGAGCATACATCACTACTGTTAATATTAGATATGAATCGGGCTGAAAAGTTACATGTTTTGCAGATAATTCTGCCGGTTGCCGGGTGAAGATCGGTATAATTATCCCAACGGGAGCCAATATGACCAAACTTTGGCTTGTGCGGCACGGTGAAACCGACTGGAACCGCGAGCAGCGCCTGATGGGGCAGCGCGATATCCCGCTCAACACGCGCGGCCTGCAGCAGGCCGCCGAGTTGGCCGCCAGCCTGCAGGGACAGCCCTTTGACGCGCTGGTCTCTTCGGATTTGCTGCGCGCGCGCCAGACGGCCAATGCGCTGGCAGACGCGTTGAACCTGCCGCTGACGCTCGATGCGCGCCTGCGCGAGGAGCACCTCGGCGGTTGGCAGGGGCTGACTCATGCCGAAATTCAGGCGCGCTACCCCGGCACCTGGGAGCAGCGCCGCGCTGATCCGCCCGGTTTTCGCCCGCCGGAAGGTGAGACCATCGCCGAAATGGTGGCGCGCGCCTGTGCTGCGGCCGATGAGATCGCCGCAATTTATCCGCTGGGGCGCGTGCTGGTGGTTTCGCACGGCATCCTGATTGCCGCGTTGATCTGCCGCGCCAACAACCTGCCGCTGGCGCGCATCTTTGAACAAAATCCGGCCAATGCCAGGGCGGAGGTGGTCCGCTGGCCGCCGGCCGGGAACGGGAGCCAACCATGAAACGCATTGCCATCCTCACCGGCGGCGGCGACGCCCCCGGCCTGAACGCCGTCATCCGTGCGGTGGTCAAAACAGCCTGCCAGGAATATTCCTGCGAAGTGCTGGGGGTGCGCGACGGTTTTGACGGCTTCGTCAACCCGGGCGGAGTCTTTCCGTTGACCCTGAAGGACGTGCGCGGCATTCTTCCGCGCGGAGGCACCATCCTGGGTGCGGCCAATCGCGGCAATCCTTTCGCGCGCAAGGTGCTGCGCGATGGCAAAGAGATCATCGAGGATACCTCTGAGGCGGTCATCGCCGGCATCCGTGCGCTGGCGCTGGACGCGCTGATCGTTGTCGGCGGCGACGGCACGCTGCACATCGCCCAGGAGCTGGCCGACCTGGGTGTGCCGGTGGTGGGCGTGCCCAAGACCATCGACAATGACATCGGCGGCACCGAAGTGACCTTCGGCTTCGACACCGCTGTCACCACCGCCACCGAAGCAATTGACAAACTGCACACCACCGCCGAATCGCATCACCGCGTGATGGTGCTGGAATTGATGGGCCGCGATGCCGGTTTCATCGCGCTGCATGCCGGGTTGGCCGGCGGCGCAGATGTGATCCTGATCCCGGAAATTCCGTTCAACTTCGCGTCAATCTGCCGAAAAATTAACGAACGCAGAGAACGCGGCAGCTTCTTCAGCATCCTGGCGGTGGCCGAAGGCGCGCACCCGGCCGGCGGCGAGCAGGTGGTATCGCTGCCCGGCGATGCAGTCTATGTGCCACGCCTGGGCGGAATCGGGCAGGTGGTGGCGGAGCACATTGCCAAAAGCTGTCAGGTGGAAACGCGTGTCACCGTGCTGGGGCACTTGCAGCGCGGCGGCTCGCCCACGCCCTACGACCGCGTGCTGGCCACCCGCCTGGGAGCAGCCTCGGTGCGGCTGGCGGCGGCCGGCGGGTTTGGCCGCATGGTAGCGCTGAAAGGCGGCCGCATCGCCGACCTGCCGCTGACCGAGGCGCTGGCGGTTCCGCGCCGCGTTGATCCCAACGGCGATGCTGTGCGCACGGCGCGCGGCCTGGGCATCTGCATGGGCGATTAAAGCAATAAACCGCCTTTTGAGGGGCGGTCTATCGTCGTTCGGGCTGCGGCATCTTCTTACTTTTCAGTAAGGAGGGATGCCGCAGCCGTTTGCAAATTACTATCTTTCATCTTGGGCATCACCTCCTTATCTTAGGATAGCAAGGGGATGAATATTCAAATGATGAGCTTAGTATTCCATATCCCCGGCCGAAAGTCAAGTTACAAAAGTGATCGTTCGCCCCGGTTGTAGAAGGTTGCCAACGAAATGCACGAATTGCACGAAAACCCAAACGTCCTGTGTTTGTTTTTTTCGTCTTTTCGTGTCTTTCGTGTCTTTCGTGGTTTCAAATTTCTTTACGGAATGCTGAATTTGAAGCGCGAGATCGTATCATTCTGCTCGACTGAGGAGGTAATGCCCATTACCTCAAACCAGGTCTTGCCCGGCTTGAACGGGAAGGGCGTGCCGTCTTCATAGGTCAGCGAAATGACCGAATCCTGCGTCGGGCGGCTCCAGCGCACCTTGTAAATTTGCCCATCGCGGGCAATGTAAGCCAGCCCCGAGCCGTTCATGTTCACGTCCAGCACCTCGGTGTCGGCGCGCTTGACCAAATATTCAAACGGCGCGAAGACGATCACCACGTTTTCCGCGCCGATCTGCTCCTGCGTGGCGCGGTCGACCAGCGGCCCGTACTGCTCGTTGCTGCCGGTGAAGTCGTTGTCGATGTCCGAAAAGCGCAGGTAACGCCCGCTGGCCGCGTCATAATCCCAGCGGTTGTAGACGGCTGATGAAAAGCGCGCAAAGACCGAATCGGCTGGCTGCCCGCCGGTTGGCGCCTGCAGTTGAAAGAACATGCCGTCCAGATTCTGGCGGGCATTGTCGCTGGTGACCGCCTTGTAGAACTCGGCAGTGTTCGCCACCAGGAAGTTCTTGCCGGTGGCATTGTCGCGGCACAGCGCCGGGCAGGCATAAGGGCCTTCGAGGATCAAACGGGTGTAGAACTCAGAATTCACCAGGCGGGTCATCACGCCCTCGTAGGCGCTGCCGAAGATGAACCAGGCTTTGTAGGCGCGGATGACGTTGACATCAAAATGGCGCGCCGAGCGGATCGGACCAACCTTTTCGGCGTCCTGGCCGTAATACAGCGCGGCAAAACGCGTGGTGCCCAGCTCGGTGTAGTATTCGTAGATCAAATCAGCGTTGGATAGGCCCCACTGCGGGCGGTCGTCGCGCGGCAGGTTTTCCACCTTGATGATCAGCGGGCGGCGCTCCAGCAGCGCGGGGTCAGCGGCTTTCTGCCCGGTCAGTGGGTTGTAGCCCTCGGGGAAGTTGGCCGGCCCCACGCCCTCCGCCGGGTAGGCCGGCGTGGGGGTGAGCGTGGGCGTGGCAGTGGCTTCGGGGGTGGCGGTGGCGGTGGCCGGCAAAAAAGCCGTGGCCGTGCTTTTCGCCGGAGCAGCCGTCGGCGTGGACGCAGCCGGCAGAGCAGTCGAATTGCAGGCTGCCGCCATGCCCAGCAGCATCAAAATGACCAGCAGCAGTGAATATTTTTTCGCCATGAATATTCTCCTGAAGGCGTAATTCTTAACAAGTCCAATTGGGGTTGATCATACACCCGATCAAATCATTTGCCAACGCCGTTGTAAACGGCCAAACGGCTGCGTGACAGATTTTTTCATGCAATAAAAATGCCATTTGGTCCGGGTTAAAGACGCCCCGCGCGCCGGGATGGTTCCAGAGGAGGCAAGGGTGCCTTCGGCCGTGCCGCGGTGTGGCATTTTGACCCTTTCTCCTTCCAGGGCAGGCGCGTCGATCAGGAAATCAATCTATAATTTTATTATGTCCAATGATCGCTGATCGTATGGAGGAAACACCAAATAAATCTTAGTGATACCCATCTTCACCAGAAACGTGTGGACACGCAATTGGTTGCGGTCGAGTTGTCACCGGTACGTGCGCGAGGGGTATTATGATAAGGATTGGGGACGGGCGAGTGAATGGTGGGCAAGGAGGGGTTGGGAGAGTGAAGAAGGGATTGTTGGGTCGTGGGTTGGTGAGCGGTGCGTTCAAAAACCGAAAGCACCCTACGGGCTAGTGGGTCGATTCCAATCACGGCATAAAACGTCACGCTGGCCGGTAACCCGCCCAACGCGCATTGAACCCATCTCCTTGCACCCCTTCCTCTCCTGCCCTATAATCACTCCATCATGCAAACCTCCCCTGCCCGCCGGCGCTTGAAATTCACCGGCAAGCTGCTGCTGGTGGCCGCGCTGGCTGCCCTGCTGATCGCCTGGCTGAGCCTCACCCCGCCCGGGCTGCTCGGCAAAGCCGACGCGGTCGGTTACGCGGTGTGCCACCGCATCGAGCTGCGCTCCTTCCACCTCGACGGGCGCCCTTTGCCGTTGTGCGCGCGCTGCTCGGGCATGTACCTGGGCGCGCTGGCCGGCGCGCTTTACCAACTCAGCAAAGGCCGGCGCGGCGGGCTGCCGGCGCGCAAACTGTGGCCCGCGCTGATCGCGCTGGGGCTGGCTTTTGCCGTCGACGGCATCAATTCCTACCTGCACTTCATCCCCGGCTTGTCCGGGTTGTACGAGCCCAACAACACGCTGCGCCTGGTCACCGGCACCGGGCTGGGGCTGCTCATCCCCTCGGTGCTGCTGCCAGCCTTCCACCAGACCGCCTGGGCCGAGTTCGACGAGCGTCCCGCGCTGGATTCGTGGCGGTCGCTTAGCACCCTGCTGCTGCTGGGCGCGGGCGTGGTGCTGCTGGTGCTGAGCGAGAATCCGCTGATCCTGTACCCGCTGGCGCTGCTCAGCGCGGCGACCGTGCTGGCCGTGCTGGCGGTCTGCTACGGGCTGCTGGCGATGCTGGCGGTCCGCGGCGAGGGCCGCGCGCGCACCTGGCGCGACCTGTGGCTGCCGCTGGCGGCCGGCCTGTTCATCGCGCTGCTGCAAACCGCCGCGATCGATTGGATTCGCTACCAATTGACCGGAACATGGAACGGATTCACGCTATAATGCGTATATAGTGGCAGGAGAATCTTGATGGATGTTTTGGGTATTTTTTCCGCTTTTGGGCTTTCGGCCAGCGCCGGGCTGAACGCCTACATTCCCTTGCTGGCCGTCGCGCTGCTGGGGAAGTTCACCAACCTGATCCACCTGGAAGAACCCTGGTCCGCGCTGACCAGTTGGTGGGTGATCGGCCTGCTGTTGGTGCTCTCATTGATCGAATTCTTCGCCGATAAAGTGCCGGCGGTCAACCACGTCAACGACATCATTCAAACCTTCGTGCGCCCGGCCGCCGGGGCAATCGTCTTTGCCGCCAGCGCGCGCGCCATCACCGACGTGCACCCCGTGCTGGCCATGGTGCTGGGCCTGCTGGTGGCCGGCAGCGTGCACGGCGTCAAGACGCTGGCCGTGCGCCCGGCCGTCACCGCCACCACAGCGGGCATTGGCAACACGCCGGTCAGCATGGCCGAAGACGCCGTCTCGACCGTGGTTTCGATCCTTTCGCTGGTCGTGCCGGTCCTGATTGCCTGCCTGATGGTGCTGGTCACCGCCTGGATCATCTGGCTGCTGCTGCGGCGGCATAACCGCGAATTGCACAACCGACCGTAATATTTTCTTCCATAAATTATCACTTCAAGGGAGATGGATCTCATGGACAGCAATTACAACCCACCTACGGCTGAACCGCCCTTCGATCCCGACAAATACACGCCGCCCTCGGCCGAGCCGCCCAAAATGGATGAGGTCATGCCGCCGAGCAGCGAGCCGGTCATCATTGACGTGAGTGCCAAGGAAACGCCCAAAACCTCCGGCTTCGATGCCGTGCCCGAGGGCCTGGCCAGCGAGCCGCCCAAAGCGCAGACGCCCCCGCCGCCATCCGGCACAGTCCAGCGCCCCACCGGCGGCGCATCCCTACCGCCCGCCAAATCCAACACCGCCCGCACCATCTGGATCATCGTGATCGTGGTGCTGGTGATCCTGTGCCTGTGCTGCCTGCTGTCTGTCGGCTTTGCCGTCTGGCTGTACCGCGTCGGCGGCGACGCCATCCTGGACCGGCTTTCCTTGCTGCTGCCCGCGCTGGCTCCCTGGCTGGTTTAGCCAGTTATTTCTAGAATAAACTACCGCTCCTCATCCCAGAGGAGCGGTTTTACTTTTCCTGCGCAAGGGTTGATCCAGCCGGACGCGCACCGGCGGCGCAAACAGCGCCTTCAACTCAGCCAGCGCGGCTTGCGCGCGCTGCTGGTCGGCATCATCGATGGCCAACGCGGCGAATTCGTCCTCGTCCAGCACCTCCTGGCGCCCATCCGGGAAGACCAGAAGGTCCAGCGCCAGGTCGCGGAAGGCGACCGTGCCGTCCTCGAACTCAGCCGGGTAACTGACGTTGCAGTACCAGCATTTGAGCTGGCCGTCGTCGCGGTCGTAAATCTCAAAGATGTTGTACCAGCGGTCGGCGTAATAGGCTTCCACAAACCGGTCGCCCTTCTTCAGCACCGTGCCGTGAAAAGGCATGTCGTTGCGGTTGAAGTAGGCCTCCAGCAGCACCGCGCCGGGCATGCGCTGCTTGACCACGCCGCCGTAGCGAAAGACTTCCTCGCCCTGCGGATTGCGTTTAATAACGGTGAGTTCTTCCATGCTATAGCGTCCTAATCCAGGCAAAGGATGGCTTCGGGCGGCAGGTAAAGCGCGGCGGTTTCTCCAGCCGTCAACGGTTCGTCCAGGTCGAAGCGCAGCGTCAGTCCGCCCGCGCAGGCCAGTTCCACGCGGATGCGCTCGCCGCGGAAGACTGAATCGACCACGCGCCCTTCAATGCGGTTCCAGCCCTCACCCCCCGGCGCAAGCGCGGCGCTGGCCGGGCGCAGCAGCAGCGTGAACTTACCTGCCGGCACGCCGCAGCCTGCGCGCAGCACGCCCAGCGGAGTCTGCACCATCGCCGGCGAACCGGGCAGCGCTTCGCCTGGCACCAGGTTATCCAGCCCTAAAAAGCGCGCCGCCCACACCGAAGCCGGGCGCGTGTAAATCGCGGCCGGGCTGCCCTCCTGCTCGATGCGGCCATCGTGCAGCAGCACCAACCGGTCGGCGATGGCAAAGGCCTCTTCCTGATCGTGGGTCACGTAAATCGCCGGGATGCCGCTGGCATGCAGCACGCAGCGCAGCTCGTCGCTCAATTGCTCGCGCAGCGCGCGGTCCAGCGCGCCGAGCGGTTCGTCCAGCATCAGCAGGCGCGGGCGCGGCGCCAGCGCGCGGGCCAGCGCAACGCGCTGCTGCTCGCCGCCGGAAAGGTCGGTGACGCGCCGTTTGGCAAAAGCCGACAGGTTGACCTGCTCCAACGCTTCGGCTACGCGCAACGCAATTTCAGGCTTCGATAAACCCTGCATGCGCAGGCCAAAGCCCACATTCTCTGCCACGTTGCGGTGCGGGAAGAGCGCGTAATCCTGGAACATCAGCCCAAACTGGCGCAAATGCACCGGCACGCCGCTCAAATCCTCGCCCTGCCACAGCACCTGGCCGCGCTCGGCGGTTTCCAGTCCAGCGATGATGCGCAGCAGCGTGCTTTTGCCGCTGCCCGAACGCCCCAGCAGGCAAATCGTTTCGCCGGCTTCCAGGTGAAAGGAAACGCCGTTCAGCAGCGGTTGGCCTTCGTAACTCTTCCAGATATCTCGAATCTCGAGCATGGACCTCTCCCCGGGAGATCAAACCTCATAATGCTACCACAGAACCGCCGGCGCGGCCTGAAAAACAGTGCTGATTTGTTTTAATCAAAGCGTCTTTGATTTTTATGATGATAATTGTTATATTTACGCTCATAACGCTTGCTCGACCCTTATCGGTTTTTTCAGAAGAGGACAGATGAACGCATACCGCCCCTTTTCCAGGTTCGCCGCATTGTTTGCTGCAGTATTGATCCTGCTGGCCGTCAGTCTGAACGCTCAGGCCGCCGGCGGCACGATTCTGTATCTGCCGACCGTGCAAAAGCAGGCCGCCACCGAGCTGGCCCTGCCGCCCGCCGATGCGGCTTCGGCCCGCCTGAGCGTGCCGCCCGGTTTTGCCATTCGCTACTTCGCCACCCAGGTCGGCGCAAAGCCGCGCCTGATGACCATCGGCCCGGACGGCGCGCTGTACGTGGCCCTGTTCAACGGCCAGGCGGTGGTGCGCCTGCCGGATGATAACCACGACGGGCTGGCCGACGCCAAGCAGACCATCCTGACCGGGCTGAACGGCCCGCACAACGTGGAATGGTTCGATGGGTGGATGTATGTTGCAGAAGCAGACAAGATCAGCCGTCACAAGGACCTCAATGCGGACGGTTTCTACGAAACGCATGAAACCATCCTCCCGCTGCCCACCGGCGGCCACAACACACGCACGCTGCATTTCGGCCCGGACGGCAAGATGTACGTTTCGGTCGGTTCGACCTGCAACGATTGCGTCGAAACCGACCTGCGCCGCGCAGCCATTCTGCGCTACAACCCTGACGGCAGCATCCCCAACGACAACCCGTTCAAGAACGACGCCGACCCCAACAAGCGGCCGCTGTGGGCCTGGGGCCTGCGCAACAGCGTTGATTTTCTCTGGACGCCCGAAGGCGCGCTGTGGGCCGACCAAAACGGCCCCGACGGCATGGGCGACAACCTGCCGCCCGAGGAGATCATCATCCCCGTGCAGGGCAACAAATGGCACGGCTGGCCGTATTGCTACACCGCCACGCTGGGCGCGAACACCGCGCCCGAGGTGCTGGTGCCGGGTAAAACGCTGCCCGGCGGGTTGAGCTGCAACGACGCCGCCGCGGCGCGCTTCACCGACCTGGCGCACTCCGCGCCGCTGGGCATGCAGCTCGGCGCGCCGGCGCAGTTCCCGGCTGGCTACCAGGATGATCTGTTCGTCGCCTTCCACGGTTCATGGAACACCACGCTGGCCAACGCGCGCGATTGCAAAATCCAGCGCATCCGCATCGAGGGCGGCCAGCCGGTTGCCAGCGAGAGCTTTGTCAATGGTTGGCGCGCGCCCGGTGAGACCTGCAGCGGCCCGAACGCCTTCGGCCGCCCGGCCGACGTGGCAGTCAACAGCGCCGGCGAGATGTTCATCTCGGATGACGTTTCCAACGCCATCTACCGCGTCATTTACGTCGGGCCGTAGGAAGAGGGACAACCACAGAGACACAGAGCGCACAGAGAAATAAATAATAAAGAGGAGAAGATCGGTTTTTCTTCTCCTCTCATTATCGTTTTTTCCTCTCAGTGTCCTCTGTATCTCTGTGGTTATCTTCTCTTATATCGTTTCGCCGCCCAGGCGTTCAATGACAAGTATGCCCAGCGCGCACACAACCAGCAGCAGTGTTGCCATGGCCATCGCCTGGCCGTAATTCAGCCCGCCCGGCTGCGAGAGGAAGCGGTAAATTGCCACCGGCAGCGTGGGCGTTTCGGGACGCGCCAGGAACGAAGTCGCGCCAAACTCGCCCAGCGAAATGGTGAACGAGAACACCGCGCTCACCAGCGCAGCGCGCGCGATGATCGGCAAATCCACCTCCAGCCAGGCGCGCAGCGGCGAAGCCCCCAGCACAGCCGCCGCTTGCTTGAGCGAGCGCGGGATCGAGGCCATGGCCGGCGCCAGCGTGCGCACCACGAAGGGCAGCGCCACCAGGCTGTGCGCGATTGGCACCAGCAGCGGGAACGAGCGTGCGTCCAGCGGCGGCTTGTTGAACACCACGATGAAACCCAGGCCCAGCGTCACCGCTGACGCGCCCAGCGGCAGCAGCAGCAGCGGTTCCAGCCAGCGGTTGGCGCGCGACGGGCTGGCCAGTGCTGAGGCCGCCAGCGCGCCCAGCGCCAGCGAAATCAACACCGTCGTCCCGGCGTAGGCCAGCGAATTGCGCGCCGCCTCGATGGGCGGCACGTAAAACAGCGATCCGCGCCGGTTGACAAACAATTCGCGGTAATAATCCAGCGTCAGGCCGCTTTGCACCGCGCTGCGCTCGCCGCGGGCAGCCTCCAGTCGGGTCATCGAGCGCAGGCCCAGCGCAGCCAGCGGCGAAACCAGCAGCGCGGCCAGCAATACCACCAGCCCGCCCACCAGCAGGCGCTCCCGCCAGGTCTTCACCGGTCGCGTACCCTCGCCGCGCAGGCGCGGAGCCAGCGGCACGGCGCGCCGGCCGCCCAGCCGGCTGTTCAGCACCGAAATGGCCAGCGTGCAGGTCAGTTGCACCGCCGAGAGCAGCCCGGCCAGCGGCAGGTTTAGCATTTGCAGCGCCTGGATGTAGATTTCCACTTCCAGCGTGGCATAGCGCGGGCCGCCCAGCAGCAGCACCACGCCAAAACTGGTGAAATCGAACAGGAACACCAGCAGCGCCGAGGAGAGCAGCGCGGGTTTGAGCAGCGGCAGCGTCACCTCGCGCAGCGTTCGCAGCGGCGAAGCCCCCAGCACCCGCGCGGCCTGCTCCAGGCGCGGATCAAGTTGCACCAGCGCGCTGCCCACCACCCGAAGCACCACCGTGGTGTTGTAGAAAACGTGCGCCAGCAGAATCGCGCCCAGCGTGTTGAGGATCTGGATGGGCGGCGTGTCCAGCCCGAATGCGTTCATCAGCAGCAGGTTCAGCCAACCGCGCGGCCCCAGCAGCGCGTTGAAACTGGCCGCCACCACCACCGTCGGCAAAATGAACGGCAGCGTGGTCAGCACGCGCAGCAGCCGCTTACCAGGGAACTCAAAGCGCGCAAAGATGTAAGCGGCGGGCAGCCCGACCGCCAGAGTCAGCAGCGTCGAGAGTCCCGCCTGCCAGAAGGTGAACCCCAGCGGGCGCAGCACGCGCTCCCACTTGAACAGCATGCCGCCCGCCCAGGATTCGACCGCCAGGCGGAAAACCGCCCCCAGAGGAAGGAAGAAGAACACCGCCAGGAAGACCAGCGGCACGCCCCACAGCCAGGCAGCGCGCGGCACGTGCTTCAGCACAGCCCTCACTTCAGCACGACCTCAGTCCAGGCCTCAATCCAGCCCTCGCGGTTGGCGTCAATCAGTACAGGATCGAGCGTGGCCGGTTTTTCCGGGATCTGGACATTGTTGACAAACACATCCGGCAATTTGGCCCGTGAATTGACCGGGAATACGAACATCTGCAGCGGCATATCTTCCTGGAAAGCCGTGCCAAGCATGAAATCAACAAACTTCTCGGCCAGGGCGCGCTGCTGCGTGCCCTTGAGGATGCCAACAAATTCGATCTGTCGGAAACAGGCGTTGTCGCCAACAATCGAAGCGGTGGGCGCATCCTCGCGCGGCGGGTCGGCAAAGACCACCTCGGCCGCCGGGCTGGAGCCGTAGGAAACCACCATCGGCTGCGCGCCCTTGCCAGAAGAGCCGCTGAAGTTGGTGTAATAGGCGGTTTCCCAATCGCTGGCCACCACCAGGCCGTTATCCACCAGCCCCTGCCAGTATGCCAGGTAGCCCTCGGGGCCGTACTGTGCAATGGTCGCCATCAGGAAAGCCAGCCCAGGCGACGACGTGGCCGGATTTTCGGTCACCAACATGCCCTTGTACTCCGGCCTGAGCAGATCGTCCAACGATGCGGGCACAGCCAGCCCCTTCTCAGCAAAATAGGCTTTGTCATAGTTAATGCACACGTCGCCGTAATCCACTGGCAGGGCACCGTTGGCAGGATCGAGCTTGAATTCAGCCGGAATGTCCGCCAGCAGAGGCGAGGCGTACGGTTCAAAGATGCCCGCCTGCAGCGCGCGGCTGAGAAAGGTGTTATCCACGCCGTAGAACACATCTGCCCGCGGTGCGTCCTTTGAAAGCACCGCCAGGTTCAGCGCCGCGCCGGTATCGCCGCTTTTGGCAAACACCAGCTTGACGTTGTTTTCCTGCTCAAACCGCCGTACCAGGTCCTCGCTCACGGCAAACGAGTCATGCGTCATCACGGTCAGGGTGGTCGGCCCGGCAGGCTCCGCCGGCGTAGCCGCCGGGGCGCAGGCTGCCAGCAGCAGCCCAAACAAAGCCACCAACAAAAAATTGCGCGCAGCTTTCATAGATAACCTCTCCTTTTCCATCGAATAACCGATGGCTTTTTTTTTCGCGTGTGGATGCATAATAAAATTCCAGCGCACAACGACACCTGCGCAGTACCGCCTTGCATTTCGTTGCTGATGCCGCGCGTGCGGTCCGGGAACAGCGTTTCGCCGCACAGCGGGTAGCGCAGCGACTGCGTGGTGACGCCCTCAGCCGGGCCGTTCCACGGCAGCAGCGACACAATGTCGCCTGCCCGCCCCTGAATTTCAGCCCGGTCGCGGATCAGGAAGACCTCTTCACGCCCATCTTCCAGGCGCACGTCCAACCCGGCCAGTTCGGGGCGCAGCAGCAGGGCCAAATTACCCAGCGTATGGTCTAACCGCCCACCCAACGCAGCCGCAATTACGATAAAGCGGCTGCCGCCTTCTACTGCAACCTTAAGCGCCAGTTCCAGATCGGTTTCATCCTTCTCGCGAGGGTAGCGGCGCACCTCGGCGCCGTTTTCGGCTGCCCGGCGCACCTCCTCCTCTGTCACCGAATCCAGGTCGCCGATCAGCAGGTGCGGCGTCCGCTCCAGGCGGTGCAGGTGGCGCAGACCGCCGTCTGCAGCGATCAAATAATCCTCCGGTTGCAGCAGTGCGGCCAATCTCTTGGGACTGCGCAGCTGCCCGTTGGCAAAAATGACTGCACGTTTGGGTAAAAGCATCAAAAAACACCCCCGCCGTGGAGGGTGTTTGACTTTTTGGATCTTGACTTCCCTCCGCCGGCATTACCCGGATCAGGTTATTAGGGTCGAGGACTGCATGTCCTCCTCTCAGCCCGGTTCCACCAGGCTCCCCGTATGCATTTGTAAGCTTAGTATAGCCCTGATCAGGTGCTTGTCAAGGCTTTGATACCTGCGCGGCTAGCGCACGCGGCGCTTCCATTCCTCCTTCAACTGTAGCTGCCGTGGGGTTTCACCTGAAGCCAGCATCAGGAAATCAGTCACCAGCCGGTTGAATTTGCTGCTGTCATCCAACATCGGAAAGTGCCCGCCCGGTTCAAACAGCACGGCATGCATCGTTTCGGGCATCTCGTTCAATTGCTCTGGTCGCGGCGGCAGCACCACGGGATCATTGGCGCCGTGAACCAGCAAACACGAGGTGGCAAACTGCCGCCACAGCGTGTCCAAACCGGCCAAATTGACCAGCGATCCTGTAACTGCAGCGGGATCTGCCTTGGGCAGTTCCACTCGGACCGCATCTGCCCCAGGCACGCGCGGCAGCAGCCAATCGCCCAGCTCGGCCGGGCTGGCTGTGCGCAAGCGGCTGGCAAGGTTGCCTTGCTCCAGCGGATAAGAGACTGCCATGACCCGGTCCACGACCTGAGGATTTTTCGCAGCATAGGCCATGGCTGCCAGGGCACCCAGTCCATGCCCCACCAGCACCACCCGGCCGATGCCCATTTTCTCCAGGAAACCATCGATCAATGCAGCCTGTTGTTCCAGGTCATATTGGTTTGTCTTTGCGCTGTCGCCAAAGCCCCACAGGTCCAGCGCGTAAGCGCGGTAGGAAATCGAGGTCGCCTGCATGGCTGGCAGCCAGTAACGCCACGATCCCACCCAGCCATGCAGGTAAACCACCGGTTTGCCGCGGCCAAGCACTTCGTAGTGCACACTGCCTGAATCCAGAAAGACGACGCTCATGGTCTGCTACTTCCCAAATTGCTCCAGTAAAGCCTTAACACGCTGTACCAGTTCGTCTGGCGCGAACGGTTTAAGCAAATATTCACTTGCGCCGGCTTCCAATCCGGTGCGAATTTCCGATTCCTGCCCTTTGGCAGAAAGGAATACCACCGGGATATGAGCGATGCGCGGATCGGCTTTCATGTGCGCGCAGGCTTCATAGCCGGTCATGCGCGGCATGCGCACGTCCATCAGGATCATGTCCGGCATTTCTTGCGGCGCGGCTGCCAGGGCTTCTGCGCCGTCAGGATATGTGACCACCTCGAAACCGGCAAAGCGCAGCGTGAATCCGATCAAATCTCGAATGTCGCGTTCGTCTTCTGCCACTAAAATTTTCGTCATGCCTGTTCTTCCTCCGCTTTCGTTACAGGCAGCGTGAAGGAGAAAGCCGATCCTTCGCCCCGCACGCCGCTGCTGTGGAACCAGATACGTCCGTGGTGCATTTCCACCAGGATCTTGCTGATGGCCAAACCCAGGCCAGTGCCCGCGGTTGCCAGCACCAGCGGGTCGTCCCCGCGGTAGAAGCGCTGAAATATCCGCGATTGGTCCCGTGGTTCAATGCCAATGCCATTATCAATCACATCGACCTGAATTTCATCTTCGCCGGATGGGAAGATCTTTACCCGTACTGTGCTGTTTTCTGGCGAATAGTTATAACCATTGGTCACCAGATGAGCCAACACCTGCTGGATACGCTCGGCATCGCCACTGACCGGCGGCAAATTGTCATCCACTTCCACCGTGAAGGTCATGGGCTTGTTTTCCTCGCTCGAACGGCGGCGAAGATCTGCAACCACGTCCTCTGCAATTTTCGCCAGCGAGAGCGGCTGGATCGAAAGAGATACACGCCCCGCCTCAATGCGCGAGATGTCCAGCAAGTCATTCACCAACACGCTCAATCGCTCGGTATTGGCCTTAACCACATCCAGAAAATGCCGCTGCTGCGCGGTCAACTCGCCCGTGGCGCCCATCAACATGATTTCCACGTAGCCCTTGATCGATGTCATTGGCGTGCGCAGTTCATGGCTCACGTTGGCTACAAATTCCGACTTCAGGCGGTCCACCTGCACTTCGTGGGTGATATCCCGGAAGATCGAAACCGTCCCCAGGAAATCGTTGCGCCACACCACCGGCGCCAGATGAACCGAAACCACACGGCCGTTTTCGAGACTGATCTGCTCAGAGTACGTCTCGGCCTCTGAAGCGCTCTGCGGATTGCTGGACCACTCGTGAATTTTGTGACTCCAGGTGCGCGCCGCACGGCCGAACATCCCCAGGAAGCGGTCCAGCGATTGACCAACGACATCAGCATGCTTTAATTCCAGAATGCGCTCGGCTGAAACATTAAAGAGCGTGATCGAATTTTTCGCATCCGTCACCACCACGCCGTCTGCCACAGCTTCCAGAATGGCGCGCGACCGGCTGGCCTCGATCTGTTGATCGCGCAGCATCCCGCCCAGACGCTCGGACTGATCGCGGATCAGGTTGAACACCTCTGCATTGCTCAGCGCAATACTGATCTGCCGCGCCGCAGCTTCAACCAACCCTGCCTGCTCGACCATAAAGGTACCCGGCTGGCGGTGAAGCAGCAGCAACGTGCCCTGGTAATCTGCTCCCAGAATCAACGGAACGGCCAGCACCGAAGAATACGGCGCCTCTTTTGCCTCGGGCATCTCCCAGCGCGCATCGGTGTGAATATCATCGACCAAAGCCGGTATGCGTTCCTTGCTCATCCAGCGGGCAATTGCCTTCTCCAGCGCCGTGAGTGCGTTCACGTCCACCAGCTTTTCACCGGCCTGATAACGGCTGCCCGTCTGGCTCATCATAATGATCGATTGCTCGGCACCGACCGATTCGTTCAGAACACCAAGCGTGCGATTTAGCACCAGGCCCATCTCCAGGCTGGCCGACAATTCGGTGGTGACGCGCAGCAAGGTTTGCGAATTGCGATGTTCCCGGCTGAGCTCAGCCGTACGCTCTTCCACCCGCTTTTCCAGGTCCTCTGTCAAACGCCGGGTTTCGGCAAACAGACGCGAATTTTGAATGGCGATGGCCGACTGGTTGGCAATGGTGCGCGCAAGCTCAATTTCTGCGGCGGTGTAGCGGTAAATATCCGGCGATTCCAGCAGCAGCCAGCCCTGCATACTGGCCGCTGTGGCCAGCGGCACCAGCATCAGCGAGCGCACCTGCCGACTGCTGGAATAGGATTGAAGCAATGGACCAAGATCAGGCTCCAATTGCGCATCGGTGGTGCTGAAAATACCCTGCGACTCGCGCAAACGTTCAAGCAGCGGAACGGGCGGCAATTGTCTGGGCAGTTGAGAAGAAGTTTCCGGCAATTCTTTCTGCAGCGTCAACCTTCCGCGGACATCAACCAGAATCACTGCGGCGTGTGAGCCACCCAGGGCGCCCATAAATTGCTTCAGGCACAGGTCGAGAATAAGGTCGCCTTCCAGCGTGGAACCCAATTCGGACGAGAACCGGTTGAGCAATTGCAGACGCTGGCTGCGTTGGTCCAGTTCGCCAGCGCGGCGCTGACTCTCCTCAAATAGTCGGGCATTTTCCAAAGAAACAGCAGCCTGGCTCGCAAAGGTGGTGGCAGCCTGGATATGTTCCGGTGTGTAAAAACCGGCTTCAGTCTTTTCCATCGCAATCACGCCGATCAATTCGGATTTTGCCAGCAGCGGAATGCCCAACCAGCTCAGCCGGTCTGGCTCAATTAAGCTCGGGAAACGGTCGTCCAGGCGCACATCTGCCACCGAAAGTGCCTGCTCAGTCTGGATCATTTCCTGGAATAGCCGGCTATCTTCGACCGCCACCGACAGCCCGGCGCGGGTTTCGCTATCCTCAAAACCGGTGGCAGCAGCCACGGTCAATTGGTTGCCATCGCGCAACCAGAGCGTGGCTGTCGTGTACGGAACCACCGAGCCAAGCTGGTCGAGCAGCGAGGCAATCAGGTCATCCGATTGCAGGCTGGAAGTGATGGTGCCTGCAACCTTGGTCAGCGCCTGCATTTGGGCAGCACGCCGCTCAGAGGATTGGAACAGGCGCGCATTTTCCAACGCCAGCACAGTCTGCTGCGCCAAAGACTGCACCAGGGCTTCGTCTTCCTCGCTGAACGATTCTGGCGACACAAAGTCTTCCAAAACCAGCACACCCAGCGTATGTCCGCCGGCCTGCAGCGGCACAGCCAGGTTAGCAACTGGCAAGCGTCCGCCAGTTGCATGGCGGTAATGCAGCAAATCTTCCGGCGGTAAAGGATAATCCCGGGCAAATTCCAGGTCGCCGGCACGTTCCAATTTACTCTGCAGGACGACCTTCACTGGCAATGCCGGCGGGGTCGCAGCCAGATCAAACCGCACAGCCAGCAGTTCAGCGGTATCAACATACCCCTGCGCGGCACGTGGAACCAGCTGATTCTCTTTCTCTGCCACCAAGCCCACCCAGCCTGCCTGTGCAGCCGGAAGCACCTGCATGGCCGTTTCCACCAGCACCCGCAAAATGCTGTCAGGGTCAAGGCTTCCACTAAGTTTGTGCGCATAATCGAGCAGCAGGTTAACCTCGCTCAAGCGTTGGCGAGTTTGATTCAACCGCCTCAGGTTTTGCAGGGTGGTGCCCACCTGACGCGTCATCTGTTTGAATATATGGCGGTCTTCTGCGCTAAAAGGCGGCTGTGCATGCAGGCCGATGCATAAAAGCACAGCTCGCCGGTCGCGTGAGATATCAAACGGCAAAGTGATAAAGCTGCGCGCATTTAATGTGGAAAGCAAGGGCGAATTGCGCCAGTCCTTCTCAGTTTGCAGGTCTGACACCATCAACATCTCTCCATCCTGGAGTGACTGCCGCAGCGGATTGCGCTGACCAAACAGCGCCTCGGGGTTTGCACCCGATGGCAAATTACCAATGACATCCACCAGACGTGGTCCAGCCTGTGTATTTTCTCCGATCAAGACGATCTGAAGGTCAAAATGATCCATCAAACCCGCCGCCAATTTATTCAACACGGCAGGGATGTCGCTCTGACGGGCAGCCTGATCGGCAATTTCCAATCCTGCTTGCATGCCGTCAACCTGCCGGCGCAGGGCCTGGATGTGTATGGTCTGGTCCAACTGCTGGTGCAGCAGCACCGGCAGGCTCTCACGGGCGCTGCGCGCAGACTGCACCTGGCGATCGTAATCTGTTTGCAGGAATTGCAACTGCCGCCGCAGGTCATCCAATATTCGCTGGTTTTCCAACACCAAACCCACCTGGTTGGAGAACAGATCCAAAACCTCAAAGGTGACCGCATCCGGACGGCGTCCATCCCTTGGGGCATCAAGTGAGATCAACCCTAGCGGCTCTCCCGATGCAGTAAATATGGGCACGGCCAGGATGTCGTCCGGATCCCAAGATCGGGCAGATTTGCTCTCAACGGCGTCCATCACCGTGACCATGTGCACGTCCTCTGGCGGCACCGGCAATTGATCAGCGGGAATGAAATAGGAACTACCGTGGCGGTACTCTTCTTTGAGCATGTTTTGCACGCTCTCCCAGGCTACAACCCGCGAGCGCAGCGCTTCCCATGCATCCGCGGGAATACCAACGCCGTGCAAGCGCACGAGATTTTTAGTGTTGGGATTTACAGAGCTGATCAGTACAGTTTGGAAAGGTGTAGCCTCACGGATGGCGGTCGCAATGGCCTCCAGGGCATCCTGCAGCTGCATATCCGGACGAACAGCGCTGCTTGCCTTGAACAAGCGCCCCAATGTCCCCACCTCACGGCTCAGCGTTTCGTTGCGCCTGGCAAGGTCATCATATTGCAGGGCATTTCCCAACGCAACCGCAGCCTGCACCGCCAACGATTGGGCAAGTTCAACGGTCCCAGAGGCATCAAAGTGATCCGCCTTCGAGGCATGCAATTCAATCAACCCCACGGTGGATTGGCGGTAAATCAACGGCACAATCAACGTCGAATTGACGCCCGCATGAAGCGATGATGCGTTGCCTGCACCCTGCAAAACTACACTCTCGCCGCTTTGAAAAGCTTTCTTTTCGGATGCGGACAGACTGGCCTTGGGTTCACAGCCGGTGAAATGGCGCAAATGAGGCGTTCCATCGTCATCTTGCTCATGCTCGAACAATAGAATGGTGCCACAATCCGCTTGTGCGGCGCGCTGTGACTCATCCAGAATCAGTTTAAGCAAATCCTTGAGGTTCAGGGAAGTGCTCAACTCACGATTGACTCGCGTGAGCATCGTTAATTGATCGAGCCGACGGCGCAGCCCTTCGTCAGTTTGCGTTGACAGAAACGATTGCTCCACTACCCCGGCAAGTTGTCCCGCTGCCGTGAAAATTACCTGCAAGTCCTGCGGATTAAATGCCTCGGCAGCCCGGCAGGCAAACCACAATTCGCCCACACCTTCGTCGCGCACCACCAGTGGAACCGCCACAACCGATTCAACCTGCCAATCGGACAGAAGGCTTTGGAAGAAGGGAATGATGGTTTTTTCGGTCCGTTCCGCTGAAAACTGCTTGAGCAGCAGGGAATGTTGGCTGCCGGTCAGCGTAAATGGGAACTGCGGATCTTCCACCAGCAGACGTAAAATGCGCTCAGGCTGGAAACCGTCGCTTCCATACAGGGATTGGGAGTGCAGCTTCAATTCGCTGCGGTCATTGTTGAGCAGGAAAGCCGCGCCAAAATCAGCCTTCAACAGGCGCGCCAGCTCCTGAACAGAAAAGCGCAGAATTTCATCCAGCGTGGCTGTCGAACTGGTCAGGCTGGAAATACGGCGCAATGCTTCAGCGCGCTGGGCGCGTTCGCGCGTTTGCTGTACCAGCGCGGCATTCTCAATGATCGGCGCTGTCTGGTTGGCAATGATCATCAGAAGGTGCAGTTCCTCTTGGGAGAAAACGGAACTGCCGTCGGAATGATTGGACGCCTGCAAATAACCGAGCATACGCCCGCTGGAAGCCAAAGGAACCAGCACCGTGTCGCGCAGGCTGGCACCCTGCGCCAGATTATGATAACCCAGGGTGACCCACTGCGGATCTTCCATTGCATTTTCCGTGATAAGCACATCCTGATCCAGCAGTGACTGTTCCGCCGGGCTGCCGGGAGCAACCGGAGCGCGGTAGTAGGTTTCGATGAACTGGGCTGGCAACCCATAGAACGGGTTTTGCCCTTCCAACATGCGGGTGGATTCGTTATATAGCAAGAAACCAAGAATATCAACCCGCAGAAGCGGCGCAGTGCTTTGCACCAATTTACCAAACAGCCCAAGCGGCTCGCGGACTGAACTGAACGCCTGGGCAAGCTGCGACAGGCCCGAAAGCTCCGCCGACCTACGCTGTTCATCGCGATACAAGAGCGCATTATGAATGGCGGTGGCGGCTTGTCCGGCAACCAGTTGCAGCATTTCCAAATCTTCAGTAGTGAATGTATTTGACGATAGCGAGCCTAATTCCAGGGTTCCAATTAATTCATCACCGGCCAACAGCGGCAGGCCCAGGTATGAGCGCAGCGGAAAAGCCGTGCGGTCAGCTGCCTGGCGCAAATCGGTTCGATCAGCCACATTCGGGATGATCAAGGGCTTGCGTTCGCGCGCAAGATAGCCAGTGTAGCCTTCGTCTCGTTTGTAGCGTTGTTTCGAAATTTCAAGCCGGCGGTCGCCACCCGGCTGACCGATCATACGGTAAGGAATGAAGTGCTCGCTGTTCGAATCCCACAAAGCCACTTCCAGCAAATCTGCCGGCAGCAACTTGCCAACATTTTCAAGGATCGAATTGATTGTGGCATCCAGCTCAAGACTGGCGCCCATATCTTGCGCAATCTGGGTGAATATTTGCAGGGATTGCACATCCACGCTTCCCTGTCGCCCGCCAAGCTCAGGGAAACGGATCGTCACAACCATGACAGGCTGCGGCCCCGATTGCACCGCGTAGGAAATTGCCTCGGCCAGCCTGCCATCCAGCATAAAGCGTCCCTGCCCCTCAACTGCGCACAGGGTAAGGAATTCTTCACTTGGCCGCACCTTGCGGGCCAACGCCTCAAGATCTGGGATCTCGTGCAATTCCAGGTGGAAGAGATCGCGCGCACGCTGGTTCATCTGGGCAACGCGGCCGCCTTTCTGAACAACCAGCAATGCCTCCTGATGTTTTGAAAGCGATGTTTTCACAGGAACCGGTGACATTTCCTGGGGTGGTTTGGCGCCAGGCGCAGAACGCAAAACCAGGCGGGTCAGCAGCCAAAAGGCTACACCCACCGCAACCAGCACCATCCCAAGAACGTACGGATTCGATCCCATTAAATGATGTTTTACCCGGCTGAAATCGCGTCACGGCGCCGTTCCTCAGCCGCCAGTTCAGTGATCTCACGAATATCAGCAAACATATGCGTGGATGGTGTAACCAGGCCAACCGCCAGGGTCATCAAAGGAGCCTGCTGTGCCTGACCGCCCTTGTCCGCCACCTGGATAAAGCCCTGTTCGCGATCCATAAAGTTGTAATGTGTCAGGACTTCTTCATTGAAACGTGCTTTCAGGCGTTGTTTAAGGACTTCGCCGGCTTGTTCGGACGTGATAATGACAAAATTATCACCGCCAGCGTGACCGATGAAATCATTGTCGCTGCCCAACTCATCCACCACTTCACCCAACAGCATGGCAGTGAAGCGCAGCACATCCGTGCCGGCGATAAAACCGTACACATCCTTGAAGGGTTCAAAGGAATTGATGCGAATATCCAGGAAGGCCCATTCCTTATTCCGGATGATGCGCCGCAACTGATCCTCGATCAAACGCCCTGCCGGTAAACCGGACTGCGGATCGGTCAGGCTTTCCCGTTCCGAGCGAGCCAGCGCATTCTGCACGTACAGCTTCAGCTCTTCGATGTCAAAGGGTTTCGTAATGTAGTTATCAGCGCCAAGCTCAAGGCCTTTAAGTTTGTCGCTGCGTTCGTCCTTTTGCGTCAGGAAGATCACCGGGATGTGGCTGGTGCGCGTGTTGGTGCGCATAATGCGGCACACCTCGTACCCGTCAATATCCGGCAGCATGATATCGAGCACGATCAGGTGCGGCATTACATGCCTGGTTTTTTCTACGCCGTCCATGCCGCGCAGGGCTGTGTCAACATCGTAGCCTTGCGCGGTAAAGTAGATGCGCAGCATGTTCGAAATATCAGGATCATCTTCAACAATCAGCAGGCGGGCTTTTCCCATATTCTCCTCCCAGGACGCTTATCGAGCTCCTCGAGTCTGAACTGACTTGAGTCTTGACTCACAAAGGTAAACCATCGGCAAACCTTATCACCAGCCACCATTACCAACTTTCTTCCACAATTTCGCGGTGGCGTGGATACAATTGACGGTGATTGTGACGATTGCGCAATTTGTGATGATCGCTTTCCTCATACATCACATCGCGTTGAATGACGCGCCGTTCAGGGCTGGCAAACAGAACAACATCGGATTCGATCGTGCGGGCTGGATAAATCACCAAGCCAGAGCCAATGCGGCAATTATGTCCCACACAGCCACCCAGCACCGGCCGGTTGGATGGGCGCAACTCGCCGTTGGCGTCGCGGGCGCGGATGATATCCGAAACCAGGTTGAAGTCAGTGAAAGTGTTGCCCGCGCCGATAAAGGCATTGCGCCCAACCACGCACATCTGCAGGCAGGTATTCTGAGCCACCATGCTGTTATCCATGATGGTGGTCATGAACAGCGAAGCGCGGAACGGCAAAAATGTGCCATCGCCGACCACCGAGAGCATCAACTGGCAGCCCTGCGAAACGTTAACGTTGTCGCCGATGATACAGTTTTCAATCACCGCACCCGCGCCGATCGTCACATTGTCGCCAATGGAAGTGGGGCCGTGGATTACGGCCGTCGGGTCGATCGAGACATTGCGGCCCAACGTGACCAGTTTTGAGCTTTCCAGCACCTGGCGTCCCTCGTACAGGCTGGCAGCAATAATGCCCAATTTAAAGCCCACATCTTCCTTCAAACGCTTCTCAAAGCGCGCCCCGCGCCCAAACAAGCCAAAAATCATGTCCGCAACAAAGATATGCACCCAGGAATCGATCGCTATCAGGCTTCTCAGCGGCACCCAGTAGACCAGCTCGCCAGTTTCTGCCGCCATATAGGTGGGAATGTGATAATAACCAATTTCGCGCGCCTGCAGGTCAATCACCAATGGGTCAGCTTCCGGCTCCGGGCCGTTTGGGTAATACCACAGGTCAGCCAGGTAGAGTTCACCGGCTGGCGTGTAAGAATTTGACAGCGGCAGGCAGTGCTCGCGAAAGGCAGGATCGTTGATCGAAAACGCTGCCCGCGAAGCGCGTTTTCGCCGGGTTGCCTCAGCCAAAAACGCGCGGATGTAGTACTCATCAAACCACAGATTGTCGCGGTATACCAGGCAAGTCTCGCGTGTCTGCGGGAGGCGTCCGTTTGGCGGCAGTTCCAATTCCCTCGTTGCAAAAGGCGCCAATGCGTCGCGCTGCGCCAACCACAACGGCTTATTTTGAATCCGCAAGTCGCGAGCAGGCTCGTTGAAGGGTATGATTGGATGAGTGGATTGCAGGATGATCTTCAGCATCACATCCTCTCAATCCAGCGGGGTCTGATCAATTTTCAAAACGCATCTCGCGCCATCTGACAGCTCGCGGACATTGTAAAACCTACCGCCGCCTGACCAGCTCATCAACTCCTGTGCCATGCCCGCCAGGAAGTAAGCAAAATCATGCTGGCCAACCTGGTCGCCGGTTTCACGCTGCCAAAGAATCAACCAGTAATAAGCGCTCGAATCCGCATCCAGATTGATTTGTGCACCGCATTCCTCTGACAGTTTGCGGCTGACAATCTCCAACCCGGCCTGCAAACGCCTGCCAGTGGGCATCAGGCGAAAATCAATGCCAGTGAGGTTAAGTTCATCCCCATAGAGATCGAGAAAATATTTGAATGCCGCGCGTCCCATCCGCTGGGCAATTCCTCTGCCGCCGCACACGCCGTAGCGCTGCACCAATGAGTCAATAAGATCATCAGGCGCCATGCAGCCATTGTCCTGAAGCAACAACTTAGCCGCCTCCGGCTGCCCAAGCACATCCACCGCCGCCTGGAAGATGACCTGGCTGAACGCAACGCTGCAGTAGGATTGGCGTTGATTATCCATAGGGTTGAGCCACCGGTTGGTCCAGAAAGTCTTTCAGCACTGGCATGAAAATCTTAGGTTCGTCCATCATGATAAAATGTCCGGCCGTCGGATAGCGCTCGATTCGCGCGGTTGGGAGGCAATCTTTGAGCACTTTCCACTGTTTCGGGCTAACAATATTGTCACGGTCGCCGAACATGCCCATCACCGGCACGCGGATTTTTTCCATATCGGGGCGCAGATCCGTATAGCGCAGCGAAGCAATGCTGGTGAGGAAGGATTCAACCGTGGTTTTTGAAAGATCGCGATCCATCATTTCTGGAAACCGCGGATCGCGGCAAATGAACGGCGAGGCCATTCGCATGACCGCCCGAAAAGCCGGGAAGAAAGTAAACAACGGCTTGGCCACCCACGGCTTGCCTGCAAATTTGAGTGCCACAGCCAGCGAAGAACCCACCACAGGCGACCCGATGATGACCACTTTTTGCACGCGCGCTGGATGCTGGATAGCGACCGAAAGACTGACTGTGCCGCCCATGCTGTGCCCGACCAGCGGTGCGCTGACAATGCCAAGCTGCTCCATGAATTGATCGACGAGCGAAACAAAATCCTGCACCTGGTAGGTATCCAGTTTTTTGCCCGACTCGCCAAATCCCCAGAAATCCAGGGCATACGTGCGGTAATATTGCCCCAGGTAAGCCATGGTTTCTTGCCACAACCCCCAGGAACCCAGCCATCCATGCAAAAGGATGACCGGTTTTCCCCGACCATACGCTTCGTAATGCAAAATTCCCTGGGATGTGGTGATGGATGACACGGCTGTTCGCCGGGCTAAGGATTACGCCCCGCCCGCCTCCATTTCAGCGAGAATGCTGTAAAGCAACTCTAAAAGGACTTTTTTGACCTTTTCCTTATCCGTGGCCACCACCGGCAGGAATTTCACTTTAGAATCCAGGCGCAGGGCAACCCGCATGTCATCCAGGTCCCAGGCATCGTCCTTATCCTGTTTGTTCGCAGCCACCACGTACGGAGTAGGCGCATAAGCACGGAATGTTTCGAGAATGGTGCGAGCCTCGCGGAAGGTCTCAGGACGTGAGCTGTCCACCAGTACAACAAAACCAAGCATACCTTCCGATAAAATCTCCCACATAAAATCAAAGCGCTTCTGCCCCGGCGTGCCAAACAGATAAAGTACCAGGTCGTCGTCAACAGTGATACGCCCAAAATCCATCGCAACCGTTGTCGTCGATTTCACCTTTTCCGCCTCAGCGGAAATTTTTCTCTCCGTAGAGACCACGTCGATTTCGCTGACCGAACGGATGAACTCCGTTTTTCCTGCGTTGAAGGGGCCAGTCACCACGATTTTTACCGTCTGCATAAGTAATTATTCCTTAACGAAGAGAAAGTGTTAAATCGAACGGATCCGATTGATTAACCGATTGACCAGCGACTTTTGTTCATCTTTGTTGGTCGTCGGGAACATGCGCTGGTTGGTGAGTGTCGCGCCGCCTGGGCGCACAATTTCCACCAGACCCGCCTGCAGCAGACCGTAAATTACCCGCCGGATTTCCAGGTCGTTCATCTTGGTGGCCTGAGCAATCTGGCGCATGGTATTTTTGGGGTTCACATATGAAACCACCCGCCACTCTTCAACACTCAAATTAATGTTGCGCAGGTTCGTGCCCGGCCGATCCATGAACTTGAGCGCCATATCCAGGCTGGGAATTTCCTCCTGCAATTGTTCCCATTCGCGCAATTGCCGGGCACCTTCAATGATCAGGTTTTCCAGATCGATGCGCACAGGAATGAGACCAGAGGGGGGCATTTGATCGGCCTCAAACCGAAATGTGCCTTCCACCCAGGTGAAGAGCCGGCGCACCACCCCGACAAAATATTGCTGCAAACTATCAAGGATATCGGATTGATTCAGGTAGCCAGCGTTGATCAACAGCAAGCCCAATTCCTTGTCAGTCATGCTGCTGGCTCGCTCTTTAATCATGCGGTACTGTGGGGCAGAAATTTTGCTGCTACGATGTAAAATGGCGGGCAGGCTGTTGTCTTCACGCCCAATCTGCGCGTAAGCCAGTTTGCCTTCGCGAAATGCCACCCAGGCAAAATCACCGGGCCCCTCGATCACCAGAGTGCCGGTTTTCTTTGCCAGATTGATTAAATTTAACAACTGCGTAATGGTAAAATCGCGCAGATTTCCCCGTAATGCCATAGCGGCCTCATTCCGTGCAGTCTACCGTCTCTAGGGATTATAACAGTTAAGGAAAAAGCCGGTCAATTAAAAAGGCGTCCAGGGCATTTTCAATTCTGCAAGGTTGCCAACTAAAATCAAACGCCTTTCCAACTGAAAAGGCGTTTTTAACTCGCCCCCCCCATCACTTCATTGACCAGAGCCGCTTACTCCTGTGACTTTTTGCCTTCACCAGGCGGCTGGATCGGACTGCCCTTTATCCCCTGGATCCAGCGGTCCAGTTCGCGATTGAGCTGTTCGAGCGCTGAAAGCAGGTGCGGACGGACTTCCTCTACGGTTTGTTCACCGGCATTCTTCAAAGAATCTGCTGTCTGCCGCGCTTGCCCGCCAAAATCCCGCGCTTCCAGTTCGCCCACTCCTTTCTTCACCGTGCTGCGAATGCCCTGCACGGCCGACTCCAACCCATCCTGAAGATCCTTCATGCTCGCGCGGGTGGATTCATCGTTGACTGTTGTTTGAAAGGCCGCCGCCAGGCTCTCTCCCAATTTTTGGAACTGCTTACCAACTTCCTGCCAGGCATCATTCATATCAGAATCTTTGTTTGAATCCTGATCGCTCACACCAAACCTCCTCCCAAATCCAGGCGAATGGGTAAACACGTGACCGTGCGACTACGATTATAATCATATCGACTCTATATACGTAAAACAGGCTGCAGCAGTTACCCGCGGCCTGGTCCAGAAATGAAACCGCATGCCTGACCTGCTCCACACGCTCCAGGGACACGATCTCGGCTTCCTAAAAATGGTAGCCGGTACATGGGGCATTGAATTGAACGCCCCTGATGCTTACACAGCCCTGCCGCTGTTGGTCCAGGCGCTGCTCAACCGCGAGACGATCCAGGAGCAGTTAGAAAGCCTGCCTGCCGGTTCTCAGGCTGCACTGGAAGCGCTTTTGGAGCAGGAAGGCCGCATGACCTGGGCAATTTTTACCCGCCGCTTTGGCGAGGTGCGGGCTATGGGGGCTGCCCGCCGCGACCGCGAACGACCCGACCTGAAGCCCGCATCGCCAGCCGAGGTACTGTGGTACCGTGCACTGATCGGCCGCGCTTTCTTCAACGAACCACCTGAACCCCGGGAATACGCTTATATTCCCGATGACCTGCTGGAACTGGTGCAGCGTTCCACCAGCCGCGTTCCGGCGCCGCTCGGGCGCAAAGCGACTGCCGCTGAACGTGCTCATTCCATCCCGGTGAACGATTGCATTTTGGACGATGCTTGCACGCTGCTGGCTGCCCTGCGCCTGGGCATGGCTCCCGAATCGCTGCCCGCCCGGCAAACTGAGATTCCGCCGCTGGCATTGCTGGCTTTGCTGCAGGCGGCAAATTTGCTGGATGCCAACAACCAACCACTTGCCGAAGCGGTCCGGACCTTTCTGGAAGCCCCGCGCGGCAAGGCCCTGGCCTTCCTGACTGCTGCGTGGATGAACAGTCCGGTTTTCAACGAACTGCATCTGTTGCCAGGTTTGGTCATGGAAGGCGAATGGAACAACGATCCCTTGCTGGCGCGCCGCTTTTTGCTGGATTTGCTCAGCCACATTCCCCAGGAAACCTTCTGGAGCTTGCCAGCATTTGTAAACGCAGTCCGTGAAAAGCATCCCGATTTTCAACGCCCGGCCGGTGATTATGATTCCTGGTTTATTCGCCAGGAAAGCACCGGCCAATTTTTGCGCGGATTCTCCAGCTGGGATGAGGTGGATGGTGCGCTGCTGCGCTACCTTATCACCGGGCCGCTGCACTGGTTGGGCTTGCTTGATCTGGCCAGCCCTGCCAATGGCAAACCGCCGACTGCCTTCCGATTCTCGACATGGGCACCTGCTCTGTGGCACGGTGCCGCACCCGAGGGCTTGCCGGTCGAAGACGGCGGGGTGCACGTGCAGAGCAACGGCACAATCACCGTTCAACGGCTGGCTGCCCGCACGCTGCGTTACCAGATCGCCCGTTTCTGCGAATGGCAGGATCAGCGAGCAGGCGAATACCGTTACCGGATCACCCCTGCCTCGTTGGAGCGCGCCCGCCAGCAGGGGCTAAAACCCGGGCACTTGCTTAGCCTGCTGCGGCGGCACGCGCCCGCTGTTCCGCCGCCGCTGGCACAATCGCTGGAGCGCTGGGAGGAACACGGCGTTCAGGCCAGCATTCATCCAGCCGTGCTGCTGCGGGTCAGCTCGCCAGAAATTCTTGCTGCATTACGCCAATCCCGTGCAGCACGCTTTTTGCGTGAAACACTTTCACCAACAACTGTGTTGATCAACCCCGGCAGCGAAGACAAAGTGCTGCTGGCCCTGGCCGAACTGGGCTACCTGGGTGAAATCGTCACCAGTCAATGAGCGTTTCCCGCATTGTGGGATGAGATTGTTGACAGGCATCCGGCAAAACCAGTACATTTGGCCATCTGCCATCGGGCAGCCGATGTACTATAATGAAAATTGCTAAACGGACGACCTTTCAAATTCCAAATTGAGGTGCTTATGACTTCCCGACTGGATTGGATTCAGCAGGAAATTGACGGCCTGAAAGAAGCCGGCCTGTACAACCGCATCCGCACGCTCAGCTCGCCGCAGGGCGCATGGCTGGTGGTAGACGGTAAGCGGGTACTCAATTTCTGTTCTAATAATTACCTGGGGTTGGCCAACGATCCGCGCATGGTAGACGCCGCCCGCAAGATCGTCGACCGGTACGGTGTGGGGCCGGCGGCAGTGCGCAGCATCGCCGGCACCATGGACCTGCACCTGGAGCTCGAACGCCGCCTGGCAAAATTCAAGGGTGTTGAAGCCGCCATCACCTTCCAATCCGGATTCACCGCCAACCTGGCCACAATACCCGTGTTGGTTGGCAAGGAAGATATCATTTTCTCGGACGAACTCAATCATGCCAGCATCATCGATGGCTCACGGCTTTCCGGTGCGAAGATCATCCGCTTTGCGCACGCTGACCCGGCCGACCTGGAGGCCCAGATTATTGCCGCCAAAGGCAGCTACCGCCGCGCGCTGGCCATTACCGATGGCGTGTTTAGCATGGACGGGGATGTTGCTCCGCTGGACAAGATTTATGAAGTCACCAGCAAACACGATGTTATGCTGATGGTCGATGACGCGCACGGCGAAGGTGTGCTGGGCACAGGCGGCCGCGGCATCGTCGATCATTTCCACCTGCACGGCAAAGTGGATGTAGAAGTCGGCACGCTCTCCAAAGCCTTCGGCGTGGTCGGCGGCGTGGTGGCAGGCAGCCCGGTAGTAATCGAATGGCTGCGCCAGCGTGGCCGCCCCTTCCTGTTCTCCTCCGCGGTCACCCCACCCGATGTGGCTGCGTGCATCGCCGCGCTGGATATCCTCGAAGGCTCGACCGAGTTAGTCGATCGTCTGTGGGACAACGCGCGCTACTTCAAAACCGAAATGAAAAAGCTGGGCTTCGATACGGGCGTTTCCACTACTCCGATCACCCCCATCATGCTCGGCGAAGCCCCGCTGGCTCAGCAATTCAGCCGCGAATTGTTCGAGGAAGGCATCTTTGCCATGGCGCTCGGTTTCCCGACCGTGCCGCGCGGCAAGGCACGCATCCGCGTAATGATTTCGGCTGCCCACAGCCGCGACGACCTCGACCAGGGCCTGCAGGCATTTGCCCGAGTCGGACGCAGACTGAACGTGATTCAATAAATTTCGCATTTTGTTAAACGCAAAGCCGGACGCAAATTGCGTCCGGCTTTTTCATCCAGCGGATGAAAACCCAACCTGTGCTAGGCTTTTTCTTCAAACGGGTCGTAAGCCGGGTTGGTGCCCGCCCACTGGCAGGACGAGTTACCAGTTTTCATGCAGGCTGCTCCATGTGAACAGCGGTGTGCTGCCAATCGCGCAGGCTGATCGGGCAGCATCTCAGCAGGATAAACGGCTTCGGCTTCCAGCGCCACTTCACAACCGGCATGCTCGCAATACCGGATCTTGATCGTTTCCCAGGTTTTTACTGCCACAACTCACCTCCTAATTATTTACTATAATTATCCTATTCGTAAATATAACCTTTCACAGCCGCTCATTCCAGTGACAGGCGTCACTTCTCAAGCTGACGTTTAGCCCGACAGCATCACCATCACCTGCGCACCAACTGGTACAGTCCGCCGTTATAGCGGTTAAAGTAGTACAACTCGCCCGAGCGGTCCTGTCCAAATGAGGTCAGGTTGCCCTGGTCGGTCCACAATTTTTGCGCAGTCCAATGGCCGTCCGCGCCGCGCAGCAGTCCCCAGATGCTGCCGTTGCAATAATCACCAGCCAGGTAGATCCCATTCAATTCGGGCAACGCGCTTCCGCGGTAAACATATCCGCCGGTGATGGAACATCCTTCGCTGTGGTCGTATTCCCAGACGGGATCGATCAGGTTGAGCCCCTCTGAAGACGCGCCTTCATACGGGTGGGCAGCTTCGCGCAGCCGCCAGCCGTAATTTGCGCCGGGCGGGCTGCCGGCTGGCTCAAAATTGACTTCCTCGTAGATATTCTGGCCCACATCCGCAATGAACAAATCACCCGTTGCGCGATCAAACGAAAACCGCCAGGGATTGCGCAATCCCAGCGCATAAATTTCCTGCCTGCCGCCGCCGCGGGCAAACGGATTGCCCTCGGGCACAGCATAGCCCTGCCCTGAGCTGACGTCAATGCGCAGCAGTTTTCCCAGCAGCGTATTGACGGATTGGCCGTTATTCTGCGGATCGCCGCCCGAGCCGCCGTCACCCAGGCCAATATACAGGTAACCATCCGGCCCAAAGGCCATGCCGCCGCCGTTGTGATTTGCATAGGGTTGATCCACCTGGATGAGGCGTTCCTCACTCTGCGGGTCAGCACTGTTCAGGTCCGCCGCTGCGGTAAAACGCGCGATGACCGTATCTCCGGAGCGGTCGGTGTAATTCACATAGAAAGCACGGTTCTGGTCAAAATTCGGATCCAACGCGATGCCCAGCAGGCCCTGTTCGTTTCCAGTTGAGCCCACCTGTGCGCTGATATCCATCACCGTGCTCATCTCCGCGCCGCGCACCTGGAAAATCACGCCGCCCTGCGAAAGCACCCACAACGCGCCGTTGCCCGGGTCGGCCAGGTCGGTGGGCCGATCGATCCCTTCGATCACCTTGCGCCATTCAAACTGCGCCGGATCCGGGAAGGTGCTTACGGATAAAACCGCAGAGGGCTGGGGCGCGGGATAGCCAGATGAGTTCACAGTGACCTGCGGCACAGGGTATGCCTGGTTCAGATCTACGGTGGCTTGCGGTGCAGGGTACTGCGGTTGTGCGGACGGCTGAATGCTGGCGGCTGTGCCGACAGGCGTGTTTTCTGGCACCACGGGCACCGGTGTGCCGCCAACGGCGCGCGGCCCGCACGCAGCCAGCAGCATCCCCATCAGAAGCAATACCAGGAGTCTTGAATCAACTCTACCAGTAATCAAATTCTTCATCTTTTCTCCTTGGCTTCCGGGTTATCCGTCACGTCATAAAACTCGCCCTCGATGACGTTTTCATCCCCCTGATCATCCTTCACCGCGGCGCGGCTTTCTCCGCTGAGGATGCCATTCAACGCCCGTTCGTGTTCCGCCACCACCTCTGGCGGGCACAATTCCATGAAGATATTCACACCCACCCACAGCACCACCGCATCATCAATCGGCGTGGGAATATCCAGCGGAAACAGCAGGTAGAGCAAACCTGCGAAGGGGATGGCTTTGAGCAGCAGGTTCACCCGCCGATCGCGCATCAGCCGCAGGAAAAGGCGTGTGCGCAGCGCCAGGCTGGTGAAAAAGTCGCCAGAGGGCGGGCCAATTTGCTTGGGCGGTTTGTCAGGCATTGTTGACCTCTCTGGTGGATTATAACAAAAATGCTCCGGCGGTGTCGAATCGCCGGAGCTGCAACGTGTGTTGAAATTTCAGCGTGAAAACATCCTGCGCCGGCGCCAGTTTACCAGCGGCGCGGCCAGCTTGCGAATATAATTTTTCAGTACAATTTGCGAGAACCACGAACCGCCGTCGCGGTAATGCACGCGCAGCATCTCCGGCCAGCAGCGGTCATCCGCGGCGATCGTTTTGGCATCCGAATGCAGCCGGAAGTTGGCCCACGTGCGCGGCAGATACACCAGCGGCGCGTGCTGCGCCAGCCGCACCCACAAATCGTAGTCCATCGCAAAATAGAAACTGGGATCCAGCGGCCCAACCTTGCGCCACAACTCGGCGCGGAAAAACGAAGATTGCTGACAGATGTGCACATAGCCGCGGCGCAGTTTCTTGAGATCGGTTTGCGCCGAAGGAAAGCGTCCGATGATTTTCCCATGCTCGTTGATGAAGTTGCCGTCGCCGTACACCATCCCCACCCCAGGATGCGCCATCAGGTAATCCGCCGCTTCGCGCAAAGCACCGGGCTGATAGGTATCATCCGAATTCAACCAGGCCAGGATTGACCCCGTGGCGCGGGCAAATCCTTTATTGATGGCATCCGTCTGGCCGCGGTCGGGTTCTGAAACCCAGTAGGCCAGCCGGTCAGCATAGCGCCGGATGATCTCCACAGAGCCGTCAGTCGAGCCGCCGTCAATGATCATGTACTCGATTCGCGGATAGTCTTGCTCCAGCACCGAGCGAATTGTTTCTTCCAAAAATGCCGCCTGGTTATAAGAGGGTGTCACAATTGAAATCAACGGCAAATCAGTCATACCGGTCTCATCCATGAATGAAAGGGGGCTTTCATCGAAATCCTCTTCTCCACAATCTCACTTCCAGCGCACATCTTTATCCGTAATCACCAGGTGCTGGCCGCTGTGCTGTGCCATGCGGCGCAGGTTACGGTAGGCAATAAACAGTCCGCCCAGGCCAATGGAACCGCCCAAAGCTTGAATGATCTTGAACCAGACCCGCAGCGCGCTGCCCGGCGAGAGGCGAAATGCCCGCCAGAAGTGTTTCATCGCGCTCCGCGGCTGCCCTGCGTCAATCAATCTTCGACCTGCAAAAATATTTAACCCGGCATAAATCGTTTTGCGGTTGCTTCGAATGGTGGCGGCAAAAGCCGGGTCGCCCTCCAACCTGTCAATCAACCTGAAGGCTTCGTCCACAAACCTGGCGGAGAGGGCAATCGTCTTGGCGGACTCGTGCGTCCGTTCCACAGCCCAGACTTCACTTTCATGGACAATGGGATAATGCGCCGCCATGCGCAGCCACAACTCATGATCGAGGATCAAATTTAATTCCGGTTTCAGAAAACCAACTTCTTCCAACGCCTTTCGCCGCATAAAAACAGCCGGTTGAAGCAGCACATTGAACGCCAGCAAATCCACCAGTTCATATTGTTGGTAAGCATGCCAATCCAGGAGGTTAAGATCAGCATCCACCATCACCCCGTCGCCGTAAGCCATGCCAGCCTCGGGATGTGCCAGCAGCACCTGCACAGCCCGCCTCACCACCGTGGGGCCGTAATACAGATCGTCTGAATTGATCCAGGCAACAATCTCTCCCCGGGCGCGTGCCAAACCTTTGTTGATCGCGTCCGCCTGGCCTTGGTCCGGCTCGGAGACCCACCAGGCCAGTTTATCCGCATAGCGTTGAATGATCTCGACGCTGCCGTCCGTGGAGCCGCCGTCGACCACCATCACTTCCAGATTGGTGTAATCCTGGAAGAACACGGTGCGCAGGGTTTCCTCCAGAAAACGCGCCTGGTTATAAGAAGGGATTACAATGCTGACAAGTGGGCCATTCATCATCGGTTTTTATTTTTCATTTCGCAAATAAAGTGAACTTCCGCTGTGGGTGGCAACCAGCGAGTAGCCTGGAATAGCTTCATTGTAATCGAAGCGCGAAGAAAGAACAGCACATGGCCAAAAGTCACCCAGCGGATAATCAACACGATCCACCCCCGCCCCTCCAGGGTTGGCCAGGTCAATAAATTCCAGCCGCCGCTCCCGACCAGTGGGTGAAAGCAGCGTCCAAAGCGCATATTCTGGTTCGCCGTTGGCAACCCAGTAGCCCACATCCCGGCACTGCGGCGCGCGCTCTTTTAATTCCACCGAAAGCGAAATCCACGGGTTATAGAATTCAGGTGCATTGATAAACTGGAGATAACCCCGGCTGGACGTGAAAACGCTGAAAGGCTCTTCAGGCGGGCGCTGCCAGGCCAGCACTGGGCGGGCCGTATTCAACACCAAAGCGGGCAGCGCTCCTGCAATCAGAATACCAGTCACAACCCATTGCAAAAGCGCTTTCCGGCGTTCCAGCCAAATACCGATTATTGCCGTCCCTGCTGCGAATAACGGCAGCAGCAAACGATTACCCCATGGCTGCCAGCGAAACAGCAAACAAAATATCAAAAAGCCAAACATCAAAGAAAAAGCCAGTGCAAGCAAGATCGAATTTTTGCGCTTCGAAAACAGAGCGGCCAGCACCGCAGCAGTTAAAGTCAAAAAATGCAGTGGATTTCCAGCCAGATCTTCATTATTTGCCGAAAATCGCACCGAAAATTCCTGAGCGTCTGGCGCATGCGTAAATCCCGGCTCGCTGGCGTCCATCCTTGCCAGAGCGTGCAGTTCCTGCACAACCCACTCCAACGCTGAATTATAAACTGGCAAGGGCAGCGCAATCTGCTGGGCGGTGTTGCGCAGCAGGTTGGTATACAGCGCCGCTGCGCCCACCGGCTGATTCGATAGTGCGGCCTGCGCCTCTACCGGTCCGAAGGGATTTCGGTAGGACTGTATGTTGCGCATCCAATGCGGCCCATTGATGAGCAATACCAGCCCTGCACCGATCACCACCGCTATGGTCAGCCGCCGCCAGCTGCCAGTTGGGTCATAATGAACAGCTCGCAGCGTCGAAACAAGCAACCAGGCCAGCACAGGCAAAACAAACACGGCGAAGGTGCCTTTCGTCAGCAATCCCAACGCCACCATCGCGCCCAAACCGGCCCACTCCGTCCAACTCAAACCAGCAAAACCGTCTGGCATGTGCAAGAAGCATTTTTGGTGAGCCTTCACCGTCAACAAAAGCACACCAACCAGCCAGAATGCCGTCACAAGGTCGTTTTGCGAGCCGGTTGCCTGCAGGATGCCCATTGGCAGGACGGCACAGGCCCAGGCAGCCAACAACTGTCCCTTGCGCCCCGCGCCCGCCAGGGCAGCCAGGCCAGATGCGCCCATCCACGTTCCCAGGAACGCACCCCATTGCACCAGGTTGGCCCAGCGGTCGCTGCCGCCCAGACCCACCAGGTTCAAAATCGCCATTTCAGCCCAGGGCGGCTGCCACAACTGCCGATCGACCGCCGCCGGGTAGTACGCCAGGCTGCCGTTCTGCAGCCAGTGCATCACCCGCGCCAGGTGATATTGCATGGCGTCGTTGGTGTTGGGCGGCGCAGCCCAGGCTACTGCCAGCAGCAAGAATGCCTCAAGGATCAAACCGCCCAACAGCAGCTTCTCAAAGGCATCCCAGGTGCGCAGCGCTTTGATTGCTGCCCACGCGGCGCGCGCGCCGGCGACCACCGCTCGGCGCGATGTGGGCAACCCCAGCAGGGCCACCGCCGCCAGCAGCCAGGCAGCCATCAGGCCGGCTGGCCTCAATTGGTTCAGCACACTTAACACCTCGCTGGAAAGCGCCAGCCAGGTACCCCAGACCGCCGCTGCCAGGAAAAGGGCCGTGCGCCGGCCGGCGAGCACCCGGTTCGGCCCGGATCGCCCGATCCCGACCAGAACGGCGAGCAGCAAGACAAGCAGGGGGAGCAAGGCCAGCATGAGAGAATCTTAAAGAACAGTCTAGAACAGCGAGTTGTAGTCGACTTTGGGAAACACAGTCAGCTTGCCGCCCACGGTGGCATCCACCACGCTTCGCCCGGCGGCTTCATAAGCCTCACGCGCCAGACGGTAAGCCCGTTCGGAGCCTTCCAGATCAGGCAATTGCCATTTGAAGCCCGCGCCAAAATAATTGGGGGCAAAGTGGTTGGGGTCGTCGCCCTGCGAAACCACCGCCTGGTTTGCCGGTCCCTGGGTGACAAAGTTATGATCCACCCCGATCAGGATAACCTGAGAAAAACCCATGAAAAAAGCCAGCTGCAGAGCCACATACGTAACGGTAAAGCCCTCGTACAAACGCCCGCGCGCATCGCCGTTGAAATTCTCAGCGCCGGTGTAATCTGTATCCAAAAAGATCGTGTTTGGATCGCCGGATAATGCTTTTCGCCCCCGCCAGGTAATAAACTTGGGCATGCTCAGCGCGCGAAAATCATCCTGGCACTGCTCCAGCACCAGATCATTCACCGCCACCAGGTAAGTGGTGGTGAAGCCAAGTTCAGGGAAAGCCAGGTAGATGCGGTTGAGGCCAAAAGTGGTCTCACCGCGCAACTTGCTCAGGTCAGTCTTGCGCAGGCTTGGCCCATTGCCGATGATAAAACAACGCTGCCCGGTGTGTTTATCGCGGTAGCTCTCCAGCATCCGCTGGCTTGTCTGCCAGCGCGGATCGAGACCGCGAAGGAAAACATGCCGTCCTCGATTGCGCCAGGCCCAATAGCCATCCGATCCAAATTTCCACAGGGGTTGAGGGGTAATTTTTTTTAGAATTGATTTCATCGCTTCTCTCATCAGAGACTTTGCTGATCATTTCAAGAGCAAAAATACGCCGTTATGTTCCAGAGCTAGTTGTAAATTCGGAAACTCACCATTGGGTATACGGTCGTCAATAATCGCCGCACAGGCGTCAAACTGAGCCGCCGAAAATCTGGCCGAGGGAGTATCAGCCACCCGCCATTCAATTTTCAGGTCAGGATCAACCCCCCCGTCTAAGACCTTCCACCAGAGATACTCCGGGCTGTCACCATGCAACATCCATTGTACACGGTTACAGCCGGAGGCGCGAATTTTCTCTGCAACCGCCTGATAAAATTGCGGGTCAACGCCAATCGAAGTGTACATGCGGGTATTTCGATCCGTTACCAAGATACTTTGCGAATCGGTCCATCCCGCAACCGGCACAAGCGGGCGGGTAAACAGGCAAAAGGACCAGGGTAATGCCGAAAGAAATACCAACCCGGCCAGCAAACCAAGCCACCGCCGCGATAAAATCCGCTCGAAGATTACGGCACTCAAAGGAGCAGCAAGCATGAAAAACGGCAGCTGCAAGCGCGTTGCAAACAACTGCCAGCGGTTGGTCAGGCTGTAAAGCAGAAAACCCGCCCACAGGCAAAGCAAAAACCAGCCCGAATTTGCGGGTCTGCTGCGCCGCATGAAAATCCAGCCGATGCATACAGCCAAAAACAGCAGCAGCGGCACAAGATTACCGATCATATCCTCATTCCGCGGCGACATGATCACGAATGGAAAGGTCAGAGATGTGCGCGGATCAGCAGGATCCATACGGATCAGCTCATGAAACCATTCTACAGCCCGCGTTAACCCACGGTTCACCGGACCGATCGTCCCCAAATGAACGCCAAGGTTGCGAACCACATTCGAGGCCAGCATTCGCACTCCAAATATCTGGTTGGCCTGGTAGCGAATCACAGTTTGGGGGCCAAGAGGATTGCCATAGAGTGCAAAATTACGGCTGAAAATACCGGCATTGAGCAAAACAACCGCTATCAGGGTAATCCCGGTCAGGCGAAGCGCTCCTGGCCAGGTTTTTCGCTGAAGCTTGCTCAACATTGCCCAACCCAGCAGCGGCAGGGCAAACAGCCCACCAGTCGGCTTGGTTAACACCGCCAGCCCGGCCGCCAACCCTGCAAAAACTTCATCATGCAGCCCTGCTTCCTTTTTCACCAAAGCCAGAACTTCTGCCGCCAGACAGACCACCCAGAAAGCAGTTAAAAGATCTGTAGCCGTGCTGGATGCCTGCGCAATAGCAATTGGCACCGCCACAGCAAAAAGCCCGGCCAAAAATTGACCTGACCTGCCCGCCCCAAAACAGGCAGCAATCCATGAAGCGGCCGCCGCCAACCCAATGAATGCAAACCAGTTGGGCAGGTTAACGAACGCATCACTGCGGCCCAGGATGAAAACGTGCAGTACGCCGTATTCGGACAGCGGGCTCATATAGAGCTGCCGTTCAATACCAGTGGCAAAATGATCCACACTGCGATTTTGCGCCCAGTGCGCCACACGGCTCATGTGGTACGAGAGCGAGTCGGGCGTCTGCACCGGTGCAAAAACAGCCGTAAGCCCGGCCGCCAGAATCACAATCGAAATTGCTGCCAGCAGCCAGATTTCACCGGATTGGAGCGAAATCCGCACCTTCGGCAGTTGTCTTACACCACCCCGCCGGATGATCCAGAACGCTAACACAAGCAAAACAAGTCCCCAGGCAGCCGTCAGTCCCCAGAAAGTGAGCGCATGCAGCCAGCCCAGGAACTCAGTAATGACAGCAAGCAGAACGCCCAACAGAATTGAAGCGCGCAGCATGCGCGGCCGCCAGCCGCCATGGTTCCAGGAAAACGGCGCGGCCGCCAGCAAAACCAGCACAAAAACCAACAAAAGCGGCATGGAAAGGCTATTCAGTACTCAGGCGGGCGGTTGCACCGCCGTCCACCACCAGGGCCTGTCCGGTCATAAACGAAGATTGCGTGCCGTCGGCCAAAAAGTAAATTGCGTGCGCAATCTCTGCAGGTGTTCCAATCCGCCCGATGACTGTCTTGCGTGCAAGATTATCAAGCCGCTCGGTGATGGTGGCGCCTCCCAGGTGGCCGCGCCCCAACCCGTCCCGCAGCATGGGCGTGTCTACCGCACCAGGCAGCACGGCATTGGCGCGAATATTATCCGGCGCAAACTCAATTGCCATTGCCCGGGTAAGAGCCAGCAGCCCGCCTTTGCTGGCGGCATAGGCAGTGATGTTGACCGATGTGGCCACTGCATGGACCGAGGAAGTGTTGACAATGGCACCGCCGCCGCGCGCTTTGAGCAGCGGGTAGGCCAGCTTAACGCCCAGGAAAGCCGAACGCAAGTTGGATGCCATTACCAGATCCCACTCCTCCACGCTGATCTCTAACATCGGTTTGTTGACCTGAATGGAGGCATTGTTCACCACCGCGTCCAGGCTGTCGGTGAAGGCACTGGCCCGCTCATAAATCAGGTGAATATCTTCTGGTTTTGAAATATCAGCCCGGATAAACAAGCCGTTGGCCGGGAATCCATCCCCAAATTCGGCACAATCAACGCCGATCACCCGCCAGCCGTTGTCGGTGAACAATTTCACACAGGCGCGTCCGATCCCGCCGGCAGCCCCGGTAATCAACATCACACGAGCGCGGTCATCATTCATTGGAATTGCTCCTCAACGTTGTGATTTGTTCATGCATGGTCACAAAAGTAGAAAGGCAGTGCGGTTTTAAGATTCTGTTTCGCGTTCTCGGGAATCACCCCGCACTCAACTCCCCTGAAATTTCACCAGATCGGCGGTATCCAATCCCAGGCTCTCCAGCAGATTGCGAATGGTATTCCAATGCACCCGTTCCCAGGCCGAAGGACTGGAATTGGTGTTGTGCGGGGCAAGCATAACGTTATCCATCTTCAACAAGGGTGAATCCAACGGCAGCGGTTCAACCTCAAAGACATCCAGTGCAGCCCCGGCAATCACCCCACCCTGCAGCGCAGCCACCAGCGCAGGTTCATCCACCAGCGGCCCGCGCGCAGTGTTAATCAACACCGCATTCGGCTTCATCAAGCCAAGGGTGCGGGCATTGATGATGTGCCGGCTGGTGGGGTTCAAATCGGCATTCAGACTGACAAAATCGGCCCGCGCCAGCAAATCTTCCAGCGAAGTCATCTCAACATTGTTCTCGATGATAAAATCTGGCGCAATCGGGAGAATATCATTACCCAGCAATTTCATACCAAACGCTCGTGCGCGGCGGAGAACTGCCTTGCCAATATTGCCCACGCCAATCACACCCAGCGTGCATTCACTCAATGAACGGCCGGGAATCTTCTCCCAACGGCCACTTTTCATTGCACGATCCATCCACGGCTGGCGGCGGGCAAAGGCCAGCATGTAAGCCAGCACACTGTCGGCCACCGGCAGGGTGAAGGCATTGGGCGTGTTGCGCACCTGAATGCCCAGCCGTTCCGCCGCAGCTTTATCAATCGAATCAATACCTGTGCCCCACTTCGAAATGACTTTCAGACGCGGCAAACAGCGCTGCAGCACGCGCTCTGTATAGCGGTCATCACCGCAAACGGTACCGTCAAACTGCCCGGCATAGGCCAGCAGCTCTTCTTCCGACATGCGCTCGTGAACAGTCGGCACAATTAATTCGATGCCGTAGTGCTTAAAAACGGGTCGAAAGCGGTCCACAAACGGGATCATATAGGGGGCGGTCATCAAAACAGTCGTCATGCTGTTCTTTCCTGGCGTAAGACTGCCGCCCGGCAGGTTCTAACCCTCAGCGGCGGCGTAAACCTGATTCTATCACAATCAATCAACTCATCCCGCTGCGGGCGCGCATCATCAAATCGGCGATCGTGAAATCAATTTCCTCGTCAATATCCTGCGCTTCGCCGCGCTCGATTTCGAACAGATAAGGCCGCTCACCAATCCGATTTCGCCGCATTTCCAACGTCTGCCGAGTGAACAGGTAAATACAGGAGTTTTCCTCATACACGGGCGGCAGGTCCTGCGTGCGCAGCAAAATGGCCGGGTTGTGGTTGATCGGCCGGGCCAGCCCATCCCACAGGCGGGTTTGCAGACGCGTCACCGAAAAAAGCGAATCGTAAGCTGGATAATTGGACTGGAGGGTTTGCACCGCGCGCGAGATGGTCTCTGTTCGCAGCAGCGGATTGGTGCTGTGGGTCTGCAGGTACAGGTCAGCCGGTGCCTGCGCAGTGTCGTACATGAGGATCTCGTTCATCGGGATGGTATCGGCACGCAGGTGTTCAGGCCGCAGCAGCACGCGCACCTGCGGAAAATACTCGCGCAGTCCGTCCATGACCACTTCGCTGTCAGTATCCACCACCACTTCATGAATCTCCGGGCAGGCCAGGAGTGCCAGCAAGATGTGCTGATAGAGCGGTTTTCCTGCCAGCGGGCGGTAATTTTTACCCGGAACGCGCACCGAATGATGCCGCATTGGAACGAGTGCCACAACCTTGTTAAATACCATCTTCGCACCTCACGTGTGAAAACTCAGGATTGATCCGGCGAAGGCGGATTTACCGGGCCGGCTTCATGATACTGAATCGGCGCAACCGATCTTCGCGCAGGATCCAATTCTTTGGCATCCGGCGGATAATAAAAAGCCTCTCGCAATTGCCAGGTTAACGCCGCTGACTGGCGGTAACCCTGGTAGGTACCCCAAAACTGCATCCATCGAAACGCCAGAATGCCCAGGCTCACCTGCCGCAGCGCACCCAGGCGGGCTGCCACGCGCAGGTCTGCCCAGGCATTGCTGAAAAACAGACGCAGAAAGTCCGTAAATTGAAAGCGTTCTTGCGGGTATATGCGCTTGAAGGCCATCGCCTCACGCCGGTAGCGGTTAAATACCCCCCGCCAGGTCTCGCGGTGCACATGGACAATCTCAGCCTCAGGCACATAGCGAATCTGATAGCCCTGCAGCTGCGCCCAGCGTGCCCAGGCCAGGTCCTCCAGCGCGGGCAGGCTTTCATCATACGGATGCTGTTCCCACAATGACCTGCGGATCGCCGCATTGGCATTGTTGCAGAAGGGGTGATCCTGCTGCGGGCGCGGTGTTTCAGGAAACCACTGCCGAAAAACCTGATGCTCTGAAAATTTGCTGGTGGGCGTGCCGCGCTGTTTCCCGTAAGTCAGCGCCACCTGCGGGTCATCCAGCGGTTTCACCAACTGCTCCAGCCAGTCCGGGTAAACCGGGTAGACGTGCGCGCTGGCAATCACCACACGTTCGGCGCGCGCCTGCGCCACCCCCAGGTTGAGCGAGCGTCCAAAGGTGAAATCTTGCGGGAGAATATGCACCACTTCTGCGCCGTAGCGCCGCGCGATGGACACGGTGGCATCGGTGGAGCCAGAATCAACCAGAATAATTTGCACATTGCGCACATTCTGCTGCTCGATGCCGGCCATTAGCCGGCCAATGTGCTGCTCCTCGTTATATGCGCGAATCACAATCGAACAAAACGGCATTTCTTCTCTCATTCCAACTCTTTACCATTTTCCAGCCAGCGGCCGATCTCCCGCAGCACCCAGAGAAAAATTTTCAGGCTGCACAACCGGCTCGCCATCGCGATTCCAATAATACGGCTGCCACAGGCCGCTGTTGAAGAAAGCCAGCGTTTCCAGCTTCAATCCGGCCCAATGTCCGGCAACCGGCAGACTGTTTTTCGGCGCATACATATCAACGCCGCTCAACGGGCCCGTCAATTCATTCTCCAGGTCAACCTCACCGCTCGCCGGCCGGTAGACGCCAATGGTATCCCGCCCGTCGCCGTTCCAATCGCCCGCAAGCGGAATGTCCTCAGACTGGCCAGCCGCCAGCGTCTGCAATAGATTGCCGTCTTCATCATAAAACCGCCAGACGGCATCTTTTCGGTCGAAGACTGCCGGGCTGTCACGGCCGTCGCCATCCCAATCGCCCAGCAGCGGCCAGCCGTCCAGATGAGCATCCGGTAAACTCCATTGCAGTTCGGCCAGACCATCCAAAGTGGTGTCAAATTGCCAGCTGCCGTCAGCAGGGTTGAATACAGCCAGGTCAGTAAGTCCATCTGCATTCACATCACCGGCCAGCGGCAGCCCGGACCCATTGCCAAAATGCACCTCAAGCAGCGATCCATCTGCCTGCATCAGCCGCCAAATCCCCTCTGGCGAAACAACAGCGGGCCGAGATTGATCCGCTCCATTCCCGCGCCAATGATAAATATCCCAGCGGTACTCCAGCGGCAGTAAGCTGATCCAGCGCGAGCCTTCCTGACAGGCACCAGCCGAACGCAAAATCCAACAAGCCGGCTGCAGCGGCCGCACGATCCACTGATTATATCCGCCTGTGAAAGACGCCTCGGCCTGCGGAGCAAAATCCATCAGCAGGTTATTCGCGCGCTGCTGCACTGTTTCCTGAAAGCCAAAGCGCACCGAATAGACCGGCTTGTTAACAACCGAAGGAGTCACCAGCCAGTAATCAACCGGCATAGAATTGGTTTGAGACGTTTGATATTGAAACAAATTCACCTGGATATCCGGGCGATTGTAAAAATATGTCAGGTGATAATCGATCTCTTCCACGTATTCAGCCCCGGCGGGCAGATTGACCATAACACTGCCGTTGAAGGGCACATTTTCAGCCAGGAAGGCGACCATCTGTTGATTCACACGGTCCAGGGTCAATTGCAAGCGTGCATTGTTCCATTGATTCGGCAGCGTGGTCAACCACAGGTAGCAGGCCCCGGCAGCCAGCAAGGCTGTAACCGCCTTCCAACCCGTCTGCAGCTCTGAAAACCGTGTAATCCACCCGCCCAACACAACCCCCGCAAAGACTGCCGCCCCCATTGCAGCCGTCAGCAGGTAGTACTCAACGGTGAACTCCCAGGGCAGGAAAACAACCAGCCAGGCAGCAGAAAGGACCAGCGCATCCAGAGCAGCCATTGGGGCAGGCCCAGGCATGCGCAGGAATAATTGCACCACAAACAACGCCGCCAGAGGAAGGCAGAATAGAAAATCGCGGGTAAACCAGGCCCGCCAGCCAATTAATGATTCAAACAACCTGGCTATATTCAGATCATACCGGGTGGCATAATTGCCGGATTGACGAATGGACATCGTCGGAAGCGCTGCAGCCAAAAAGATCACCGCGGCAATGATCAGCGCAACCGCAACAGCAGCCCGCATGCGCATGTTCACCTGTCCCGGCAGCCAGCGTTTCAACAGCCAACCCAGCCCCACCCAGGCCAGCCCGACTGCCGGCATCACTATAAAGGTTTCTTTTACCAGGGATGCCAGAACAAACAACAAGGTGGCAGCGCAAAAAGTAAGAATGCGGCCTTTTTTGGAATGCACCGCAGCCGCGCTCAGGATGACCAGCAGCCCAGCCAGAATCAGAAACGTCTGAAGAGGTTCTCCCTTCGACAGGGTATAAAAATTTTCAATCACGGGCCCTGCACTCAGGGCCGCAAGCCCGGCGATAAACGCCTGGAGGCGGTTACCGCCCAGCCTGCGCACCAGCAAGGTGACCATTGCCGTAATTCCGGCAAACATTACTGCATGAAGCAGAAAATATGCCGCCGGGTTTTCTCCAAGCAAGCGGTACAAACCGCTGTAATACTGCCAGTACACAGGTCGAAACCGTCCGGCAAGGTCAAAATCCGGTAAAAAGAACGCCCCTTTATAATTTTCGGCGTTCATTGCAGTTACGCCGTCATCCATCAAGCCGAATTGGGCAGACAGAATCCGCGGCAGCATCATCAAAAATGCCAGCAAGGCTGGCAGCCACAACCACGCATGCCCAACAATTCTTCGGCTCAGGCTTTTCATTCCGGATTCCATCCTGGTATTTAATCTCGCAGCAAGAAATCGCCGCCGTGCAGCACCCCATCGACAATGGCTGCCATGCCAGCCGAATTTTCTGGCAGCAGTGCACGCCAGTCAAACTCCTTGAGGGTCACAAAGCCTTTCCAGATGCCCTCTTCAGCCAAAAAATCGCCCATTGGCAGCGAAGTGCGAAAGAGTTGATAATACAGGAAGCGGCGCGCATTTCGGCGATACTCAGAGGGCACTTCGATTCGCTCAGCCCGCAAAAATTCTTCAGCCTGAGCGCGGTGATCATCGGCCGTCTGTGGAAAAAAGACCGTCGGCAGTTGCGTGAAACGAGCCTTGCCCGCGCACAGCACCGGCGCGCCCAGCAGCGAGGCTTCTATGCCGATGGTCGAGTTGTAAATCATGACAAACTTGGATTTCTGGATCAATTCATACGAGCTGAAGTATTCGCCCGCATCCACAAACATCACATTGGGCAGGGCATCTGCACCGCGCTGCCTGACCCACCCCGCCACATTTTCGCGGGCGGCTTTTCCAGGGCGGGCTTCATCCGGGTGGGCGCGAATGACAAAGAAGGTCTCCGGGTGCGCGCGCGCAATTTCCAGCACCTGATCCAGCCAGGCAAACATGTGCTCGAATACTACATTGGCATGTCCCTGACTGGTATCAAAAATCACATTGGTAAAAACCGGGACGATTTGTTTGAATCGGCCGGCACGCTGCCAGAATTCAGGGCTCAGCGGTTTCATCTCCGGCCAAAAACGAATACCAGCCATGCTGAAATTGCCCCGAAAACGCTGTTCCAGGTAAGTATCCAGGCGCGCATTTTGAGCTTCATCAAGCTCAAAATCGGCCGGGATATCAATTGGGTAAGCAGTCGCCTCGCCGCGTGTAAAAAACGCCGTCATCGGCTGCAGGCCGACTTCATGCGTGATGACCGGTAAACCCCGTTTCTGCGCAAGATGGCGAGCAGCCGCCTCCGGGAAGAATTGCCCGTTGAAAACGATCACCATGCGCGGGTCAGTTTCATCCAACAGCCTGCCAAAGGCCTGCGCCACGCTCCATGCCGAGCGAATATAGTGGCGGTAAAGTCCGCGGTGCGCCTCATCCTCACTCAGGTGATGCCGGCGCAGCACCCAGCGCATGGTCGGCAGCACCAGCGCACCGAGCGGCACATCTTCATAGACAAATTGGCTCAATTGGGCCAGGCTCAACCCGGCCATGGCCTCTTCAAGGCGGGGGGCGCGCACCATCGTGAAACCGCGCAGCTCTGCATTTGCGGCTCCGGGCGCAGGGTAGGCGCGCCGGGACTGCATTTGGCAGGCTGCGCAAGGCGGTGCGGCGTCAAAATCGTCGCGGTTCGTTCCCAGCGGGCAGCGCGTCATGCCGGCCTGGCAGATGAAATGCACCACCTTCACGCCCTGCAAACGCAGCGCCCAGGATGCCAGCAGATGATAAGCGGCATTCTGGCTGTAACCCGTGATGCGCGTTGAGGCGTTGAACATCACCACCGGCTGGCCTTCTCCGGGCAAGGCCGCCGCGGCCACCTTGCGGGCCATGGCAGCAAAGCGGCGGTCGGTTTGCATGCGCGATGCCGCCAGACGATAGCGGTATTGAAGCTTTGAAAATATGTCCTTCACATTTCCCATGATCGATCAATCACCGCCGTGATTATGGCACTGCAGGGCACGGATACCCTGAGGTTTCGACATAATCCTTCAAAACTTTGTCCACCCGATAAGACCGGTCTTCCAAAAGGGGAAACTGGCCGTTGAAATACTGGTTGAACACAACCCGGAAAGTGTTTACCGGTGAAATATTGGGATAAAGGTTTTCCGAATCTTTTCGTGGAAAATAATAGGCATTCAGGATGGCAGTATCGCCGCCAATCTCCCAGGAGCGAGGCGCGCCGTGATCTCCCTGCAGGATGATGACCGGTGGATTTTCCGATTCTGCAAGAATTGCATCAACAATCGCTTTAACCCGCATATTCAGGTATTGCAATTCAGCGGTGTAGCCGGCGACATACGTCCCGGGTATGACATACTCCTGATCGTTGTTCAAGGTAAAGGGCGTTTCGCGATAGACAAAATTGCCATGCTGATCGAAAACAAAGGGATCATGGGGAGCCAGGATGTGGGCAAAAACAAATTTTGGCCCGTCCATCCCGGCAATGCTCTCAAGTTTATCCAGAGCATATGCAATTCTTTCGCGGTACTGAATGTAAGGGGTATCCAGTATGGTTTGGTACTTCTTTGCCAGATTCGGTTTGGCTTCATATAAGAGCGTGCCAGCCGAGTTCTTCAGGATCATGGCTTCGAAAGAATTCACCCCGCCGTAAAACAGTCCATCCCACACATTCTTAAATGGGCTCAAGTATTCATCGGCGTTCTGAATTTCCGTGATCGAAAAACCTGTCTCAAAAGCGATCGTCCGGTAACCCAAATCTTCGAAAAGTGCCATTACCCGGTTTTGCTGTACCGCCGCCACCAGGTCAGGGTCCTCAACATCAAGTCCCAGAGTATCCAGATAATCCATATTCAATGTTGAACCGATTGAATACTGTGTGGAATTGTAATTGCTCTGGCTGCACTCGGCCACATAGAATCCCCGCTCGGTCAGGTAATCGAGCAGCGCAGCATTATCAAACGAAAAGTAATCCTTCAACACATCCGCGCGCGTGTACATATCCAGAATGATGTAATACACATCCGGGGCTGTCTCACCTTCCACAATGCTCACAGTACCCTCAGCCGGAGAATCGGACTGCATCCTGGAGACGATTTCGCTGGTCTGGATTTTGTACGCAACAATTTGGCCCACCGGGATGATGATCGCAGCGATGGCAATCACGTTCAAGAAAGCCGTAAGGGTGCCTGAAATTCCCTTACGGGTGGCAATGAACAACGTTCCTGCTATCAGAAGAGCCGCCAGGAGAATCAACAAGGTGCGGTGCCTGCCGATGTTCACGCCCAGAATGACTGTCTTCTCGACCGCCTGGTAGATTGGCACATAAGCGAAGAAGAATAAGAGGTAAACTACCACCACCCAAAAAGCAGCCGTCAGGGCTGCTTTTTGCCAGCTTTTGGTAAACAGAGCGATCAGTAAAAAGAGAAGCGTGCAGCCTAAAAACGGTATCGCCAACGACCGTGCAGCCATCAAAGGATTGATCTGATCAATGTTCACTGCCGCCAGATAGGTGACCGGGTATAAAGCGAACAGGAACGGGTATAGCGCAATTTTCCGCATGCACAGCCTCAAGAGGATCAGGCTCGCTTAGATTTCATCAAATACAAGGTGCGTTTGGAACCGTGGATTTCCATCTTATCAACAATGTCAAAGCATAGAGCAAAAGCCTGCTCAAAACCCTGAACCGTGTAAGCTGGAAAAATGTCTTCGCGCGTTGCCAGCAGACGCTGCACTTGAGAATCTTCTTTTGGCACAAATTCAATCGCCAGCCAGCGGCCCAATCTGGCAAAGCTCTCGGCCAACCGCTCCAAAGGAACGTTGTTCGAAATCGCCAGGTGATGAATCAACGCCAGCGCAAGGACCAGATCAGCCGGGCCGCGTGATTCCAATTGCTCCCGTTCGCGGTTCTCCCAGCCGATCGCCGGGCTGGGATTGGTCAAATCCTGAACCAACGGTAGGATGGCATTCTCGCCGCTGGTCTTAACCGCCAGATAATTCTTCTCGACGGCGCTTGGATCAATATCAAATGCCACCGTGTTTATGCCGCGGTTAGATGCCAGCCGGCTGAATTCGCCGTTGTTTGCACCCAGATCCCAGACGATCACCGGCTGAACCCGTTCGATGCAGTCAGCCACCAGCGACTTTTTCAGTTCAAAGGCCTCGCGGGTGTAGTTCGTGGCATCGTAGTAATCTGCCCATTCGGTGCCCTGCGGGGTCCATTTGAGCGCGCGCACGGTGCCTTCCAGGTTATCCAACAAACCGAGCAGCGATAGTTTTGACATCTTCTTTTCGGCCGCAGCCCGGTCCACGGCCTGGTCAGCATAGCGCTTTTGCGCGCTGGCATGCAGGTGGATGTGCGATGCCAGGCCAAAATTCCAGCGCGTTTTTCCTGGCAGCAGCTTGCTGGCCAGGTCCAGCGGAACGCCGTCGATATAGATGCGCAGCAGCTGGCTCAGGCGCACATCGGTGAAAGCCATCAAGGCAAGCGGCGCCAGAAAGTGCTGGCAGAACTGGCGGTAAGCCACCCACGGCCGGCCTTCGCGGTATTGCTCAAACGAGAGCGTGTCAATCAAAACCGGTTTGCCGCGGTGAAATTGAATATTGTATGCGCTGGCATCCTTCAAAATCATACCGGACTCAAGCGCCAGACGATTGACCGCCAGGGTAGCCAAAGCCGCATCCTTAAGCTGGCTGAAGCTCCACTCGTATGGGTACGAAATAAAAGGAACGACTTCAGGCTGGAGAACGCGGTATGCCAGGTCAGGCTGCTCAGCCGGCTGATCCACTTCTTCATGCCGGACGAGCAGCCCAGCCTTCACCAGTTTTTGATACAAGCCCGACTGCATCAGCAAATCATAATCCGGCTGGTATTTCAAATTGACCTGCCGGTAAAGCACACCTGCACGGCGAAACAAGAATCCGCTTGGATCGCGGAAGGAAGCGTTGAGTTTTCCCGGCTGCTCCATGCCTTTCAATTCCTCCAAAGCGCCTATTCCTGAACGCGGCGCAATTTCTTCAGCGAAGAGAGTTCGCTCTCATACACGCGTTTCACACCGTCGCCCAGCGAGGCTTCGGTGACGCGGATATACTTGACCAGGCGTTCAAACCCGCCGGGCTCCACCGAGGCTGCCTGATCGCTGCCCCACATGGCACGGTCAAGCGTGATATGTCGCTCTACCATGCACGCGCCCAGCCCCACCGCCACCACAGACGGGATCAAACCCACTTCGTGGCCGGAATAACCGATCGGGCAGTCATATTCGGCTTTCAAGGTTTGCACCATGCGCAGGTTTAATTCCTCTGGATCGCATGGATAAGCGCTGGTGGTGTGGCATATCACCAGATTGTTGATATCCAACAAAGGCACGGCTTTGCGAATTTGGTCTTCTCGCGACATCCCTGTCGAAAGAATCACCGGGCGGCCTGTGCCGCGCAGCTTCCGCAGCAAATCATGATCAGTCAGCGCAGCGGATGGAACTTTATATGCCACCGGGTTAAATTGCTCCAGAAAATCAACCGACGGCTCATCCCATACTGAAGCAAACCAGGTGATGCCGATTTCTTTGCTGTAACGATCAATCTCAGCATATTGTTCTGCATCGAATTCAACTTTGTAACGATAATCCAGATAGGTGATGTATCCCCAGGGAGTTTCACGCATCTGGCCGCGCTGTTCCGGCGGCACGCACAATTCAGGGGTTCGTTTTTGGAACTTGACAGCGTCCACACCAGCATGTTTGGCAGCATCCATCAGACGTTTGGCGATGTCAATATCGCCGTTGTGATTGATGCCAATCTCCGCAACCACATAAGTCGGGTAACCTTCGCCCACCCACTGGTTGCCAATTTTGACAGCCTTTGCCATTCTTTCACTCCTCATCAATCCAACCTGGAAGCATCTACCCTTCGGAAATTTTCATTTCGAAAAGTTATCAGCTTCTTTTGGGGGCAGATTATTGGTTTTGGTTTTGCTCAGAGATCGTTTCCTGCGGGGTTTCAGGTTTTTCCTTTCGGAAAACACCCTTAATTTTCCGCCAGTACGTCTTAACCAAAAAAGCCAGGCCTAACCCTCCAGCCAGCAGCATTTGAATAATGAAACTTCCTGAACCCGGGTCAAGGTACGCCAGAAGAATCACATGAACATCAACAGGAAAAACCATCTTAATACTCCTTGCCTCTTCAAAAAAACTTAGCCACCCTGACTGCTCAGGATGATTTCGCACAACTCGCGCACCGCGCCGTGGCCGCCAGCACGCTTCAATACCAGATCCGCCCGGCGCAGCACCGCCGGCTCAGCATCCGCAACGGCAACTGCACATCCGACAAGCGGAAAACAAGGCAGGTCGTTGACGTCGTTCCCCAAGTATACCACGTGGGCAGGATCAATTTTTTCGGCCTGTAAATAAACCTGCAGTGCCGCGGCTTTATCGGCCGCTCCCTGCAGCGCTTGCACCTGCAGCTTGCGGCAACGCGCAGTAACCACAGGATTGACCTCACTTGAGAGCACCAGCGTGCGAATACCCTTCGCTTCCAGCGCGCGCAGCCCGGGGCCTTCAGCGCGCGATGCGGCTACCATCTCGCGGCCGTCCTGATCCACCCACACGCGGTTATCCGTCATCACACCGTCAAAATCAAAGACCACCAGCGCCACCTTTTGCGGCAGCGGGCGGCGGCCGGGGCCAGGCATCACCAGCTCCAGACCGCTGGATACCAGCCACTCGTAACGCTGCCAGTCAGCGGGGGTATCAATGTCAACCGTGTAACGCGGATCAATCATCACCGGCAGGATAATCCGGCCGCTCATCGAATCCATCTCCAAAATGGCGCGCGGCCGAATCACATCAATGTGCCCGGTCTGCCAGTAAACCGGCGGCAGCACCTGGCGCGGGGCGTTGTAGGGCTCCGGCAGGCCCGGCACATCCAGCAGGTTTTTCATATATCCGCTTTGCGGATCAATGCGCCACATTTTGTGCGGGTTTTGCCCTGCCGGCACCACCCCCCGTACCGAATCTGCTTCGGGGTGCGCCAGCAGGCTGCGCACCGCCTCATCTACCAGCCCCACCGGACGCACCGGCGAAGTTGGCCGGAGTTGAACGATCACATCCGGCCGATAGTTTTCATTTTCGGCCAGCCATTTCAATGCATGTTGAAATACAGGCAGGTCTGTCGTGTTGTCCTGGGCAAATTCGGCCGGACGCAAAAATGGCGTTTCAGCGCCCCAGGCACGCGCCACAGCCGCAATTTCCTCGTCATCCGTTGAAACAATCACGCGCGTAACGGTTTCAGCCTTTAAACCCGCTGCAATACTATACGCAATCAACGGATATCCGGCAAACTCGCGAATATTCTTGCGCGGAATGCCCTTTGACCCGCCGCGTGCCGGAATGACTGCCAGTACTTCCGGGCGGGCTACCATGCCGTCCACCCTCCATCCACAACCAGGTTGGCGCCAGTCATATAGGTGGACGCATCCGAAGCCAAAAACAGAATTGCACCGTTCATCTCATCCTGCCGGGCCATACGGCCCAACACCGCGCGAGCGGAATAGGCCTTCGTAAAGGTTTCGTCATGATTGTTATACACACCGCCGGGCGTCAGCGCATTGGCGCGGATGCCGGTTCCGGCGTAATAAGTCGCCAGGTAGCGCGTCAACCCCAGCACGCCGGCCTTGGTGACCGAATAGAACACCGGCTTATATTGCTTTGGCTGGCCGGGGCGCTCGTACAGACGCTGATCCGGCCCGACCAGGCCGTAAGTTGAGCAGATGTTGATGATCACGCCGTGGTCCTGGGCAATCATCGGCTTGACCGCCGCCTGCGCGCACAGGAACAGGCCGGTCAGGTTTACATCCAGCGCCTGCCGCCAGGCTTCCAGCGGGTAGGTCTCAAAGGCATTTGCGCTCTGCCGGGACTGATTGGCCGAATCAAACTTTGGGTCCATCGCTGCGCTGCAAACCAGCACATCCAACCGGCCAAAAGCCTTCAATGCAGTTTCCACCATGGCTTCGGTTGAACGCGGGTCGGTCACATCCACCTGGGCCGGAACAGCCGTCAAACCTTCAGCCTGCAGTTCTGCAGCAAGCTGCTCCACCACTGCGCCGTTCAGGTCGGCTGCCACCACCGCCGCGCCAGCCTGCGCCAGCGTGCGGCTGAATTGCCTGCCCAACAGCCCGGCAGCCCCAGTCACCACGGCTACCTGCCCGTTCATTTTGAATTTATCAAAAATATCAGACATTCTGATCTGCCCCTTCTTTTCTAATCGGTTTCGGTATTTGCATGCGCAGCGTTTGCATCGGCCGCAGGAAAACGAAATTTCAGCGCATCCAACGCCAGCTGCTGCACGCGCAGCCCATCTTCCAACGTGCAAACCGGTTCAGCACGCCCGCTGGCAACCGCGATAAAATGCCGCAGTTCATCCATGAAAAGGGTATTGCGCTCGAACCCATCCGGAACAGGGTATTCCTCCCAGGCCGCGGCGGCAGCCTGGAAACAATGCAGCGTCCCATCGGCATTGTCCCAGCGAAGCGTCCCATGCGTGCCAACAATCTCCAGCGTGTGACGGGCAGGCTGCTGCAGGTAGTTCAGATGCAGGCTGCCAAACGCGCCGCTGGCAAAGCGCAGGCTCACCTCAGCAGTATCCTCCACCGCAATTCCCAGGTCGCCCAGCGTGCCAATTTGCGCACCGGCCACCTCAGCTTCACCCAGCAGCCAGCGCAGGTAATCAAAAGGATGCGTCAGCGTGCGCACCACACCGCCCCCCAATTCAGGCCTTGCGGCATAACTCTGGCGGTAATCCTCCCAGGGATGCCAGTTGGGCAGGTATTCTCCCCAGTGGGCGCGCGCAAAAACTGGCCGTCCAATCGCGCCGCTGCGCAGCAATTCGGCTGCCGTCTGCAGGCCGGGATGAAAACGAAACTGGAAGCCCACCAGCAGTGTCCCGCCGCCGTGCTGCAGCGCATCTCTAAGCGCATCTACCCGTTCAAGTGAATCCGAAACCGGCTTCTCCATCAGAATATGACAGCCGGCCTGCGCAGCGGGGATAGCCACATCCAAATGCAGCGCAGTCGGATTGGCCACAATAACCGCATCTGGCCGATGAGCCAGGGCAGCTTGAAGGTCAGTTTCCACCGGAAAGCCGGCAATTTCATCATCCGGCAGGGTGCTTCGCCCGGTGCGGTGAAGGATGATATCGCGTTCTCCCAGGGCAAGCAGGTTGCGAAAATGCCGCCGGCCAATGGAACCAAATCCAGCGATTAGAAATTTCATCAAGCATCCTCTCCTGCGTGGTTTCGATTCTCAGCAATCAATGAAGCCAGATACAAGCCGGTTCGGCGGCCGGCGCTCCCATCCGTAAAGGTCACTTCTTCGCGAATAAAGCGCTCACGCTCTGCCAGCTGCGCATCTGGATTTAGCAGGTAGTGGTTAACCGCCTCACGCAATTCGATCTCGTTGAGCGCAACTTTGCCTGAACCCGAACGGCGAAACCGTTGATGCGTGGGCCATTCACCAATTTTCGAAAGCGGCAGCGAGAACTTTCGCGGCGTGTTCCAGCCGCCGGGGGTATCAAAACACACCGCCACGATCGGGCGTCCGTAAATCGAAGTTTCCACCACCATGGTCGAATATACTGTCAAAAAGACATCTGCATAAGCCATCATGGATGCTTTTTCAGGCATATCCTCGCCGGAATAATGCCCCAGTTCACCGCCCAGCGCAACCGGTTCTACCACGTGCACGTGCGGCATTTCTCGGGCCAGCTGCCGAATTTGCTCGCGTTCCTTTTCGAAGAGCGAACCCGGCATAAAGTGATTCGGATGCAAACGCACCAGCAGCTGGCTGGGTTCAGCCAGCTCACCCGAATTTACCAGGCGCGCCAGTGCTTCAACGTTGCGGTAATTTGGCGAGAATGAGACGAAACTGGCGGCATAAGCCAGCAATTTGCGCGCTGGATCCAGTCCGTGCAAACGGAAATATTCTTCGCGCGGCATGACCCATTTCCGGTGAAAATAACCGTCATAGGACGGAATGCCGCCGATGTTGACCTTTGCCGGATCCCAATCCGAACCCAGCACCAGCTCCTGTTTTTGCACTTCCGACCAGCAGGTGATCGCATCCACCGGCGCACCTGGCAGGCTGTAACTGCTGGGGTTATCCCATCCCACCACCACAGCGGCTGTCTTCACGCCGCGTTTGGCAGCCTCGCGCAGCAGATAGCGGTCCAGGCGCCAGCCGGGCGTGCTGGCCACGACCAGATCGGGCTGATATTTCTCAAACAAATCGGTATAAATATTGGGAATGAAACGCATTTGCTGCTCTCGCAGCTTGCGCCGCGCCCAGGCTGACCGGCGCAGCAAGGCAATGGCCAGCATGGCCAGCGGCATCAACACACGGCGGCGGTTGGGTTCTTCCACCGCCACCTGGCGCACGTAACTGTCCATCGCCTCGGTGTTGATGCGGTTCGAACTGCCCACCCGGCGCAGAAAATGCAGCCACCACTGCTGATCGCGCTTGTAATTCCGCTCGTAAGCTCGCGCTTGATGAAAACGCAGCCCCTCAACGGTCAAACCTGGCCGCTGAAACCAGCTGGCGACTTGATCTTTGAGCGCATCATCGGTGAGCAAAATTACTTCGATGCCCTGATCCAGCAACGTGGATACAACATCGCTCTGCAAGAAGTAAACAATTGCCAGGCCGTGGTCAGCGCTGATGAAAATGCGTTTGGAAGACATAGGTAACTGGACAGCTCCAATCAATTCCTTAATTAAATCCGTACTTACTTTTGATCGTAATACCAACGAAAAATGCGGTCGTAAAGACCCAATAGTGCGCGCTTGACCGGTGGAAAGTCGAGCAGTTTGCTTCGCTTTTGCGGCTGCGCAGCCCGCGGTTTTGCGCTTGCGCCGTTCACCCTGACGTTGCGAAGCGTATTGCTCATGTTCATCGCATAAGGCTCGGTGAGCATCAAGCGCAACAACCCGGCATCATTCAAGCGCTGATCCAATTGTTTTACCTGGCCCATCGGCCGATCCATATCGAAGGGCAAGAACTGCTGAAGTGCCGATTTATAAGCCACAAACTGCCAGTGAGACGCGCCGACCAGGGCAGACAGGCCGCGGTAGGTCACGCGCACATCTTCTGTGGTTTCATACCGGCGGCGGATATCCTCTTCCTCCTGCCCCAGGCTGAGGTCGAATTCCAAAAAGTCTTCCCAGCGGATGAAATTTCCGCGTTCTACCACAACATCCGGTGTGTTTTCCGCCCAGGCCAGAGTCTGGCTGCACGTTTCCGGGTTGGTGCGAATGGGTCGAGAAGTAATCATTCCAGCGCGCGGGAAGGTCTCCAATAATTCCACGCTTTTTTTCAGCCAGCCGGGCAAGAAAAGCACATCGCTGTCTGCATAAGCGATGATCTCGCCGGGTGCGCCGCTGAGCATAATATTCCACGCGCCGCCCTTGCCCAGGTTCTTTTCAGATAGCAAGAGGTATTGAATCCGCCCGGCGCGGTGTTCAGCCGTCAGCCAATCCTGCACTTCAGGGCACGAACCGTTATCAAATACCATCAAATCCAGCGGCAGGCCAGGATCGGTGCGCAGGGTTTCAAGGCACACTTTCAGCACATCCCAGGTTTCGGCGTAAAATCCGCTGGTAAAGGGGATGTAATTCAACACCGCAGCGGTGATACGCTCCGGTTTGGCCACTTCTCGAACAAATTTTGCCGGGTTCTGTCCAATACGCATAAACACCTCACCTGCCAGATCGCATTTTACGGCGCTGCCGGCTTAACCAGGCACGCGCTTCGCCGTAAGCCCGCACAGGATGAAAAACCGCATGGCTGATACGGCCCAGGAGGAGCGAGCGCAGCACCACCAGCGGGAAGATCTCCACCTCGCGCCAAAAACGCTGCCAGCCAAAAGGCACGCTCGTCAGCCGTCCGCCAACCAACCGCCAGTTACAATCGGGCAGCATGAAGCGCGTCACCATGCGGCCGCCCGCCAGGCGCACATTGACATCCGTCTCCGGCAATTTATAATGCGGCTGCCCGCCGGGCAGGTGGCTGTAATCGTGGTTCTGGTGTGCAATATGAATATCGGCGGTGCAATCCACCACCCGCCAGCCCTCCCGTCGTGCCCAGTAGATCATCCAGTTATCCCAGCCGGCACGCCCGATAGCAAATTCCGGCATGCCGGCAAAGCACTCGCGCGGAAAAATAAAATAATCGGAACCGGCCGGCGGGTGCAGCCTGCCCTGAGTCTGCATTCTGCGGCCAAGTTCAGCAGCCCAATCCTCACCAAACTCGATTGCTTCGGTCACTTCCAGATCCCAGCGCTGCCCAACCCCCAGAAAAGGCAGACCGCCAGCCTGCAATGCGCGCGCGCCGGAGACAAAATCCGGCAGCAGCAATATATCCGCATTGACGTAAGCCAGCAGCGGACTCTGACTGTGTTGGCGGGCAAGCTCAAAAAGCGAGCTGACCAGCGGCGTGCCCTGCGCGTTGCGTTTTACCTCACGAATGAGGCGAACATTCAGTTCAGCCGCCGCTTCCGGCAGCCCTGCCTCATCCCCCAGCAGCAGCACATCCACATCGTCACCCAGCGCCAGCCACGAACGGATGGCATTGCGCTGAATGGCGGCAATGTGCGGATTGGTGAACGGCTTGGGCGCCGAAAAGATGGTGATCAATGCTGTCATTTGGCCTCATCCGCCGGAAGTTCAGGGAAAGGCAGCCAGGCCTGGCCGGGAATCAAACGCTCCAGCACGCGCCGCCAGAGCATGCCCAGTCTGCGTTTTAGCCGCACACCGCTTTCGGGGCGCAAAGGTTTTTCCGCCAGGGTGGGTTCCGGCCGCGCCAGAACACGGATATACAGTCCCAGCACCTTTGAGCGCGGCTGTCCGTGCACATGCATTGCTTCAATGCGATAACCGGCCAAACGCAGCGTTTCGGCCAGCGTGTGCCGGCTGAATGCATGCAAGTGGGCAATTTCATAGGAATTGTGCGCATACAAGTTCGGCACTTCCAGCAAAAAAGCACCGTCAGGGGTCAACCAGCGTTCCCGCAATTGCGCCAGCGAACTTACCGGATCGGGCAGATGCTCCAGCACGTGGATCAGGCTGATCAGGTCAAAGCGCTCGCTGCCGCTGGCTTCCAATGCTTCCAGCGAGGGCAGCATGGGCAGCCCGCGCGCCTCGGCGAAGGCGCGGTGCGAGTTGGAAAGCTCTACCCCCAGCACCTGCGCACCAAACGCGCGCTGGGTGCGGCGAATCAATGCACCGGTGGACGCGCCGATATCCATGTGGCGCTTCACCGAGTTCACGCCCTGCTCCTTGAGCCAGGCCGCCAGCAGACGCGCGCGCGTTTCCTCGATGGCGCGGTTCTTCTCGCTTACCTGGTCTTCGCCTTCCACCAGCTTGCGGTAATCGTTGGCGTAAAACTGGTTGAGTTCCTCTTTTTTCCAGCCGCTGCTCTGAAAGACCATCCCGCAGCGGCTGCAAAGGCGGTATTCCAACTTCTGGCCGGCATCCTGTGCGGTTTCAAATTGCTGGCTCTGGTCACTGTGACATAAGGGACAGGATTGTGTCATTGCCTCACCCGTGTTTGTTATAAAATTTTTGGCCGACGCCAGCATTCAGGCGCGCCAGTTCCGGCTCGCGCTGGAATAGTTCTAACACATCCAACCAGCCAAAATCCTCGCGCCCGGCCATGCGCTCAAAGATGGCGCGCACCAGTTCCAGGTCCTGCGGCGTATCCACCGTCCAGCGCAAATCGCCGTAATTGGGGTCATGATCCACACGCAGAATTTTGAACCTTCCCGGCTCTTCATACATATACGGCATGACATGCTCGCGCTGGTAGGGCTGCACGGCATCATGCCAGGTACGTTCTAACGCAGCGAAGGAGCACACCTCGGTATCCAATCCGATTGGGTAGGTGCGTCCAAAGGGCGGCGGCAGGCGGTTGGCGGCAAAATCCACACCGGTGCGTTGAAATTCGCGCACCACGTGGTCAATTTCTGCCGGGTCAATCAACGGACAGTCAGCCGTCACGCGCACGATCACATCGGCGCGGTACAAACGAGCAGTTTGATAATAACGGTCCAGCACATCATTCAGGCTTCCGCGCGTGCAAGCATAACCCATCTCGGCGCAAAAGCCGGCGATTGGGTCATCGGATGGTTCTGTGGTCGTTGCAACCACCACATCATGAACCGTCTGCGCCTTGCGCGCGCGCTCAACCACCCAGGCCAGCATCGGTTTACCAGCAATCTCTTTGAGCACCTTGCCGGGCAGCCGGCTGGAGCTCATACGTGCTTGGATGATGACGACAATGCGTTCTGTATTCACACCTTTTTCCTGCCGTCCAGCTCACGCGCCAGATCATAAGCGCGTAAAAGCTGTTGAAAATTCTGTTTCCAGTCGGCGCGGCGTTCAGCCAGCGCACGCGCGGCACGGCGGCGCGCCTGCAGGTCAGTTTCGCCCTTTGCCGCGCCCAGAATACCCTCGGCCAGCGCGGAAAAATCGCCGTCCGAAAAGAGCCATCCCGCTTCTTCGCCCGGCGCAATCCATTCGCGGTTGCCAGGAATATCCGAAACCAGCACCGGCAGCCCGCAAGCCAGCGCTTCCATCAGCGAAACGGACGAGCCGTCGCTGTGTGAGGCGCTCACATACAGGTCAGCCGCGCGGTAATAGGCTGGCAAATCATCCCCGCGGACCTGACCGCCAAAATGCACCCGATCCAACAGGCCGTGCTGTGCCAGCATTTGACGTAAAACCCCCGCCTGCGACCCGCCGCCCAGCAGCAGCAAGCGCAGGCGCGGCTCGCGCGCAGCCGCCTTGCAAAATGCCTTCACCACCACATCCACGCCGTAAAGCGGTTCCCAGGAGCGCAGCGAAAGCACCACAAAGGCATCTTCCCAGCCCAGGCGCTGACGCAGGCCGCCTGGTTCGCCGGGAGAAAAACGCTGCAAATCCACGCCCCACGGGAAGAGCACCACCCGTTCTGCAGGAAAACCAAGCTCGCCCGCTTTGGCGCGCACCGCTTCGCAGTCTCCGGCCAGCACGGTTGAATGCCGCAGCGTGAAACGGGTAGCGGCGCGCATCTTCCAGTCGCGGCCGGCATCCATCAACAGATCTGAACCCCACGACATGCTTACCAGCGGATGAAAGCCGCTCAATGCCGCCAGAAAAGCCGCCGATTGGATCGGGCCGGCATGAATTACATCCGGTTGAACCTGGCGTATGACCCGCTTCAGGTCCGCCAGCAGCGCAGGTGCGTCTGCCAGGCGCGCCGGAGCCTGCCCGCCGCGCCACTGCACCTGCTGCACCTGCGGCGGCAGCGGGCGGTCCTCCAACTGGCGGCCGCGCCGTTCCAGGCGCAGTGAGAAAATGGTATGCGGCGATTCGGCCAGCGCCGATAGAAAACGGTGGTCGTGCGGTGTGTAATCACGAGTAAAGTACAGAACGCGCAATTACACTCCCAGGTCTAGCCAGCGCAGTTCACGCCCGGCCGGAATATCCACAAGCAGCTTCTTGCCAATCACATCGCCAATTTCATAGGGCAATAATGCGCCAGGCGTGGCAGGACGCAGCACATCAATCATTTCGCGGGTCAGCACTTCACCCGCCTGCAGATCGCGTGCGGCCCGCAGGCAGCGCCGCTGTACCACCACCGTCTCTTTTTCGTTATCTTCCACTTTTTTATCCGTTGTGCCCAGCGCATATTCCAGCTCGCGCGTCCGCATCACCATTTCAGCCCACATATCCGGGTCGGTGGCAAAGCGGTGGTCGGGACCTTCACGGTTGCAGTCATCGGTAAAGTGTTTCTCAATCACGCGCGCTCCAAGCGCCACCGCGCCCAGCACGGTGGTCGGCCCGGTGGTGTGATCCGAAAGTCCCAGGACCACCTGCGGGAACATGGTCGCATAGGTCTTGAGCACATTCAGGTTAATATACTTGAAGTTTTCACCGCTGGCTGTGTAATTGGTGTTGCACTGCATCAGTACCAGCTCTGGATTAATTGCAAGGATGGCATGAACTGCGCGCTGCACTTCGCCAATGTTTGAAGCGCCGGTGGCCAGCAGCACGGGTTTGTTCTTGCGGGCGATGTATTCCATCGCTTCCAGCCAGGTGATCTCGCCGGAGCCGATTTTGTAGGCCGGAACGTACGGATCGAGCATATCCGAGGCTTCAAAATCGTAGGGCGACGAGAAGTAGTCGATGCCCACCTCATCGCAAACCGCTTTTAATTCAGGCGTCCACTCAAAGGGAATAGACGCGCCCTGATAAACCTCAAAGACCGATTTTTTCCAGCTAGCCTGATGCGACTGCTGCCGGCCCATCGCGCGAAATCCGTAATCCGAGACGATCTTTGCAGCGCGGAAATTTTGGAACTTGGCCGCATCGGCGCCAGCCTGCTTGGCCAGGCGAATGAGGTACTTGGCGCGTTCCAGGCTGCCATCATGATTGGCAGCGATATCCGCAATAAAATAAGTCGGGTGATGCTCTCCAATCAGGCGATTTCCAATTTTGATTTCCATAGTTCATTCTCCACTGGCAAAGACTCTATCTGCAAGGCTGTGATTAAAATTCGGGTAATCATGCGGCCAGGCTGCGCAGCCGCTGCGGGTAACCGTCATCATACTGGCGCCGGAAACGATCCAGGCATTCCGCCTGTCCGGGCAGTGTGCGGCCCAGATCGCGCGCCAGTTTGGTCGTGGAAAGCCGCAGGTCGGGCGAACGAGCTGCGCTCAAGCCGCTTTCTGCCACATGCGTTGGGATGACCCGATTCTCATCAAAGCCAAAGGCACGCGCCACCGCCCGGCCAAATTCATATTTGCTCAGACATTCTGAACTGACCACATGATACAGACCTTCCAGCCCCCGCTGGGCCATTTCAAGAAGCAGGTCACCGAGGATGGTCACTTCCAGCGGGCAAAAAAAGACGTCTGTCCAACCATTCGCCGGCTTTCCAGCCGACAGATTGTTAAAAAAGAACTCCGCCAGGCTGCGGCGGCCGGAAAGGCTCCAGCCGTAGAAATTGACCCGCGCGACGATTGCTGCAGGATTAGCCTGCATCACCGCCACCTCACCGGCCCGCTTGCTGCGCGCATAAGCACTCAACGGGTTGGGGGCATCTTCCTCTGTGTACGGTCCGCAGGTGCCGTCAAAGACTGCATCCGTTGAGAGGTGCACCATGCGCACACCCAGACGGCGGCTGGCTTCGGCCAGCTCTCCGGGCAGGTCGGCATTGACGCGCTGCGCCAGCGCAGGGTCGCGCTCGGCAATTTCCAGGTTGGCCACCGCCGCGCAGTGCAGCAGGATCTCCGGTCGTACAGCCTCCAGCAGGGCAGCGCCGCTGCCAGGCTGGCTCAGCTCAGCGCTGCGCACTGCAAAAGGTGCGCCTCGCAAGGCCTGGCTGTTTACCACGCCGGTGATCTCATGCTGCGCGGCATGCTGAAGGGCAAAATTCAAACCCAGCAGCCCGCTCGCGCCGGTGACCAGGATCTTTGTCATTCTAAAGTGCCTTTGAGATACTGCTCTTCGATTGGACCGGTGATATCGGAAATCTGATCAACGGTTAACCAATCTGTATTGGTATTGCTGATATAGCGAAAACCGTCTGGCAGCTTTCGGCCAATCCGTTCCCATTCATGCAAGCCGCCTTTCTGCGCCCAAAAGGCCAGTTCAGGTTGCACCACATACATATCATCCAATTCCAGGGTGGTGCGGGCCTCATCTTCCGAGATCAGCACCTCGTGCAACTTTTCGCCCGGACGGATGCCGACAATGTTGATCTGCGCGTTCGGGGCGACCGCGCGCGCCAGATCAATGACCTTCATGCTGGGAATCTTCGGAACAAACACCTCGCCGCCTTCCATCTGCTCCACGCAGCGGATCACAAAACGCACACCCTGCTCCAGCGAAATCCAGAAGCGCGTCATGCGGTCGTCGGTAATGGTCACAGTACCAGTGGCCCGCTGCTTAAGAAAGACAGGCACCACGCTTCCGCGGCTGCCCACCACGTTGCCGTAGCGCACGCAGGAAAAACGCGTTGCCGTGCCGCCTGCATAGGCATTGGATTGAATAAAGAGTTTTTCCGCTGCCAGCTTGGTCGCGCCGTACAGGTTGATCGGGTTCACAGCCTTATCAGTGCTGAGTGCCAGCACTTTTTCCACCCCGGCATCCAAAGCGGCATCGATCACATTGCTGGAGCCGAGGATGTTGGTTTTGATGGCTTCCATTGGATTGTATTCGCAGGCGGGCACCTGTTTGAGCGCAGCAGCATGAATGACAATGTCCACGCCGTTAAAGGCACGCCGCATGCGCTGAAGGTCGCGCACATCACCGATAAAATAACGCAAGTTGGGATGGTTGAACCCCGCCTGGCGCATTTCGTGCTGTTTCAGCTCATCCCGGCTAAAAACAATCACTTTCGCCGGTTGGTATTCATCCAGCAAAATCTTGATGAATTTTTTACCAAAGGAACCGGTTCCGCCGGTCACCAGTACAACTTTTTCTTTCCAATCCATACGATTTACTCCACGTTTTGCTCAATCTGGCGGTTATTTGCGTACCACCACCAACGGATACTGGCCGTTTTCTCCGCAATAGTGCGGGTTGCGCTCTTCCTGTTGATACACCCAGCGCAGCAGCGTTCGCCCGGCCAGCTTTTCATGGAAAACAGCCCGCAGAAAGTTCACGCTCAGGCTGCGCCAGACCAAAATTTCAAAATCCATACGTCCGCCCAGACTTTTCTTCAGCCAGGCTGCATCATTTTTCACGGTGTATGTACCTGTGGGAGTTTCGGAATTTTTTGCAGCAGATTTTGAAGGAGCTGCCTGCGGCTTTTTTCCCAGCAGACGCGCTCGCAGGCCGCGAAGCCCGTTCATCCAGCGTGCCACCCACCCCCACCGCTTCATTAGAGGAGATTCCGACCATCCGTTCACCACCACAGCTGAACTTCCCGGTGCAAGCACGCGGTGAATCTCATCATACGCGCGCACCTGTTCTTCCAGCGGCAGATGGTGAAACGTATGCAGCGATACAGCCCCATCAAACACATCTTCCTTGAAAGGCAGGTTGGCCACATCCGCCACAACCATCAATCCCTTCGAGCCAATCCGCTTGCGGGCTTCCTTGAGCGCAACAATAGAAATATCGGCACAAACGCGGTACTGATAATGCTCCGAATAGGTCAGATATTCAGGATACTGTATCGGTCCAGAACCAGCATCCAGCAGATATTTACCTGTGCCTTTCAAGTGGCGGTTAACCCGCAGATGGCAGCGGTGGATATATTCCCTGGCCACAGGCCGCAGGTCCTCGTAATGCGCGTTCTGGTAATGCTCGCCGTCCTCAAGATGCCAGCCAACCCGATCGTAAAAATTGCGAACATCTTCCTTGACCGATTTTTGCGGATCCATCATTCGCTTATCTTGCTCCAGTCCAACGGTTTTCCAACCAGGTACTCAAAGGTGCTGTCGTACTGGTGTCTGCATTCTTCGCCAAGAACTGCTGAAATCGGCCGGGCGCGATAATCTTCCCACATGCGCACCAGGTGCCAGGGGAAAGGCCGGGGATAATCAAAGAAGAATCGGTAAGCATACTGCCAGGCAGCCTGAACCTGCTCGCGCGACAGACGGTGCTCTTTGGGATTCTCCAGAATTTGTCCGAGGATTTTGAAATAGTTGACCCATGAATCGGGATCAATCGTAAAGCCGCGCCCGCGGTAGTGAGTCTGACCGGCCACCAGCACCGGCAGGCCGTTCATCGCCATTTCCATACCCACCGTTGTAGTATAAACCAAGCCCACATCAGCCACATCAATAATATCGTATGTGTTGACTTTTTCTTTCGGTCCAATCAGGCGAATGTGTTCCGGTAGCCGCGGCAGCACCTGGTGAACCACATCTACCATTGAAGGCCCGTGCGTTAACACTTCGCCGGGATGCACGCGGATAACCAACTGCACTTCTGGCTTACCGGAAAAATACTGCACTGTGCGGCTGATCCACTCAGCCATGCTCTTGCTAAAAATCTGCCGTCCCAGGGTCAGGCTGTCGCCCAGCACGTTGGTAGCCAGGAGCACCACCGGCCGCTGGTCAAGGCCCAGTACAGCGCGTGCCTGTTCGCCGCCCTGCGCAGGCACATCCTGCCAGAGGCGGGCAAAATTTTCCCACATGGTGGCCCGCTGACGCGCCATCACCAGCGATTTCATCTTCTCTAACTGCACTTCGGTGAGCGGCTTCTCGCGATTGGCCCGCCACAGGCCGTCGGTTTCCTGCCGCATCACTTCGCTGTTCTGCGCCAGCCAGATGCGCTGGCGTTGATCGCCAAACTCGTAGGTGACCGTTTGAATTTTGAGCGAGCGCGCCACACGGTAGACCACACCTAATTCCTGAATGGTACCGTTGGGCACAATCACCACATCCGGGCGGTTGCTGCGCAAATAAGCCAGCGCAGCCTGGGCAGCCTCGCGGTTCCGGTCCAGGCGCAGGCGATATATCTCGCCGTTGGTGTCCACTTCCTCAGCTTGAAGTGTGTATTGTGTATCGTAGTGACTTACCTGACGAACAGCCTGTGTCAGATCATCCGGCAGCGGCATATACGGCGCGCGGGCATTGACAAACGAAACCACTTTAATCAGGGGCTCGGCCAGCGCCAGCACCTTGCGTGCATACACGTTCTGCCGGCGTAAATCAAAGCGGTTAAGGTCGTTCTGCCAATCGGCAAACGGCAAAAAAGCCAGGGTGACATCATGTCCCTGTGCAGCCAGCGATACAGCCATCAAAGTGGCATGCTCAATCCAGTAATGCAGCGTGGCAAAGAGAAACACTTTCTTGCCCTTGGGGGCCGTCTTGGCCAATTTCTGCGCCTGGGCCACCATGGTTGGCAGTTCCGCCTGCAGATGCTTGAGTGAAAACCGCGCTTGAACCGGCTTTCCACGTTGGCGCACCAGCCAGTACAGCTCGGCGGTGAAGGGAATTTCTCCCAGGAATTTCTTGATCGTTTCTTTGGCTACTGCAGTCATTCCTTAATCACCTCTATCTGCCAGTCCAGGCGAGGCCGCACCGCACCAAGCCGGGGTTCAGGCCAAACCGTGCCCGGCGCTCCCGCGCCGTCAACGGTGAATGTGATGGCCTGTTCATCCTGAAAATAACGCTTGATACGGTACGAGCTGGCGTTGACGCCGATCACAAACCGGCCTTCGTTGAGCAAATCGGCCGGCAGGGTGCAGCGGCTGATATACCGCCCTGCCGGTCGCACTGAATAGCGTTCAAACGCCTCGGGAGCATCCGTGTCAAACGAGGTAAACACATATTCTCCGCGCGTGCTCATCAAATACAATCCCACCCTTAGCCCGGTGATGCTCTCTTCCAGGCGGTATTCCAGTTCCAGCGTGGCCGGTTCGGTGGAACGGATGGTATCGGACACTTTGCCGCGCGAATCGCGCACCCGCAGTGCCAGCGGCTTGAAGGGATACGCATCGGCGGGCACTTCCTCAGCATCCCAGGTGCGCTCGCCTTCGGTGGCATAACCGTGTGAAAGGTAGTAATCCACCGCCTGCGGCGTGGGGCCGCGCATCACCAGCCGGCCTTTATCAATTACCAGCGTTTCCTGCGTCAGGCGTAGAATCGCTGACATGTTGTGGCTGACAAACAGTACGGTGCGGCCTTCCTGGGCCACATCGCCCATCTTGCCCATACACTTTCGCTGGAACTCAGCATCGCCAACCGCAAGCACTTCGTCAACCACCAGGATCTCCGGCTCCAGGTGCGCCGCCACCGAAAACGCCAGGCGCAAATACATGCCGCTGGAATAGCGCTTGACCGGCGTATCAATAAACGCGCCGACCTCAGAAAACTCGACAATTTCATCAAACTTGCGGGCGATCTCGCTGCGCTTCATCCCCAGGATGGCGCCGTTCAAGAAGATATTTTCCCGTCCGGTCAGCTCGGGATGAAAGCCCGTACCCACTTCGAGCAGCGAACCAACCCGCCCATGAATTTCACCGAGCCCTTCGGTAGGTTCAGTCACGCGGGCGAGAACCTTGAGCAGCGTGCTCTTGCCGGCGCCGTTGCGCCCGACAATCCCCAACACCTGTCCGCGCCGGACATCGAAAGAAATATCGCGCAGCGCCCAGATGGTATTGGCCGAGTTGCTGCCTTTTGCACCGGGTTTCAAACGATTCGCCACACGTTCAGCGGTGCCGATGATCACATCCCGCAGCGTATCATACCGCGCGGCCTGCGCGCCAATGCGGTATTGCTTGCTGAGATGCTCCACCCGAATCGCCAGATCACTCATAGGCTACACCATATCGGCAAATTTGCGCTCCATGCGCCGGAAATAATACAATCCCGTGATTAACAGGATGACTACCATCACGACCGAGATCGCCATCAATTGATCCGGCGGACTGCTGCCCAGCAGCGCCCAGCGGAACCCCTGGATGACGCCGGTCATCGGGTTCAAGCCGTAAATCAGCCGCCACGGACCATCTACCGGGATCAGGTCGATCGAATATGCCACCGGTGATGCATACATCCACGCCTGCAGCAGGAAGGGCACCATCTGCTGAACATCACGATACTGCACGTTGAGCGCGCTCAGCCAAAGCCCTACCGCAAGTGCAGTCATGAGCGCGAGCAGCACCAGCAGCGGCAGCCACAGCAGGTTCCAGGTGAAGGGCACACCATAAGCCAGCATCAAAGCAAACAGCACCATCAGCGAGATGAAGAAATCCACCAGCCCGGCCGCCACCGCCGAAAATGGGATGATCAAACGCGGGAAATAGACCTTGGTGAGCAGGTTGGCATTGCCTACCAGGCTGACCGAGGAACGCTGCAGCGCGGCCTGGAAAAGCTGCCAGGGCAGCAGCGCCGCAAAGCTGAACACCGGGTACCATTCCTGCGGGATGCCCGCGTCAGGAGGTAAACCTGCCAGTCGCCCAAAGATGACCGTGAAGACCACCATGATCATCACCGGCTGTAGAATAGCCCACAAAACACCCAGCACAGCCTGCTTGTAGCGCACCTTGATATCGCGCCAGGTGAGGAAGTACACCAGCTCGCGGTACGCCCACAGATCAGCCAGATTCAGGGGAATCCAACCTTTGGAAGGGCGCAGGTAAACCGTGGGCGAGGTGTTCTCAACAGTCATATGGCACTCAGCGTTTCCGGTATTCGCGGTACCAATCGATGGTGCGCTGCAATCCCTGCTCAAAGTCGGTGCCAGCCCGGAAACCAAAATATTTCTCCGCACGGGTGGTATCCAGCGCGCGGCGCGGCTGGCCGTTGGGTTTGCTGGTATCAAAAACAATGCGGCCCTGGAAACCGGTCAGGCGTGCAATCAGCAACGCCAGATCCTTGATCGAAATTTCGCGCCCAGAGCCCAGATTGACTGGCTCGGAGCCGTCGTATTTTTCTGTCGCCAGCAGGATGCCCTCGGCGGCATCTTCCACATAGAGGAACTCGCGCGTTGGCGAACCATCGCCCCACACCACAATCTCCTCCACGCCGTTATCCTGGGCTTCCAGGCACTTGCGGATCAATGCCGGAATGACATGTGAGCTGCGCGGATCGAAGTTGTCGCGCGGACCGTAAAGATTCACCGGCAGCAGGAAGATGGAGTTAAAACCATACTGCTCGCGGTAGGCCTGCGACTGCACCAGCAGCATCTTCTTGGCCAACCCATAAGGCGCGTTGGTCTCTTCTGGATAGCCGTTCCAGATATCGTCTTCCTTGAAGGGCACCGGCGTGAACTTGGGGTAAGCGCAAACCGTGCCCAGCGCAACAAACTTTTCCACCCCGCGCAGCCAGGCCTGGTGCATCAACTGCACACCCATCATCAAGTTGTCGTAGAAGAACTCAGCCGGGTGCTCGCGGTTGGCACCGATGCCGCCCACATGCGCGGCCAGATGGATGATCACATCCGGGCTGCTGTCATCCAGCATACGCTTGATATCTTCTGGGCGCACCAGGTCATAATCTTCGATGCGCGGGATGAAAATTTCTTTCGCACCGCGCTCGCGAAGCTTGGCGGTCACATAGGAACCCAAAAAGCCGGCACCGCCGGTCACACATACACGCTTCTTTTCCCAAGAATCGCTGGAAATGCTCATGCGGATGGTTCCTCCCATAGGATGCGAATTTTGTAATCTTTGACCGAAAGCACCGGCACATCGCCGTCTTCGACAATCGCAACGCTCTGTTCCAGGCAGGTCAAACGGCACACATCTGCCAGATCACCATCGCCCAGCAGCCGGATGCTGTGGTACCCCTTTTCGCGCACCTGATCCAAAGCGCGGACCGCCTGCTGGCGCACCTCGCGATAGAGACGAAATTGCGTCTGGATGAAATCCACAGTCAGGCGAGCGCGCAGTGCAAGCCCTTCGGGCGTAATGATATAGCGCAGTTTGCGCCGTTCCACTCGGCGCACCTTGACATAGCCTTTATCGACCAGCCGTTTCAGGTGCCAGTTGACCGTCCCGACCGCCACCCCCAGCCGGGAAGCCAGGGATGCCTGTGTGGCATCCGGATCGTTTTCAATTTGCTCTAAAATTACTAAATCGCGATTGTTTTCGGGTGGAATGCTCATATAGGTATGCCAATATTCAACGGCTGAATTATAAAACCGGCCGCCAAATCGGTCAAGGTCTGGTCCTTCCCCCGGCGCGAAGCTTAAGAAAAACCCCTTCGGCGCCGGGCTGAAGGGGTTGTGATTTTGATTCATCCATCTCAATTCGAAATGCTGGGCAAGAAAATCACCGGCTGCAGGTTGAGGTTTGGGCTGAAGTTGACCAGCGTCAGGTTCTGCTGGCAATCGGCAGATGTGGTGAACCGGAAGGGATCCGAAAGAGCTTCGCCGGCCAGGTTGAACAACTGGATGGTAAACTGCGCCGCCGAAACCTGGCTGGCCAGTTGAATTTCAAACCCGCCCGGGCCGTAGGCCGCAGCCGCACCCGTGTAGCCAATCCACTCAGTTGGCGCGCCGTTTTGCAGGCCATTGACCGCAATCACCAGGTCTTTGACCGGCTGGCCGTTCTCATCGATCACCTGCCCGGCAACCCCCATCCAAGTGCAGCCCGCCTCAGGGTGGGTGAACGCCGGCAGCGCAATCACCGCGCCCGGCTGCAGCGCGTAGGGTTTGGGCGGCACGGTAGGCGTGGGCGTGAAGGTCGGCGTCGGCGTGGCGGTTGGCACAGCCGGGGTGGGAGTGAAGACAAACGTGGGGGTAGGCGTATCGCCGGGCAGCGTGGGAACCACCGTCACGCGCGTTTCAACCAGCGCGGCTGTTGGGGTCGCCTGACCGGGAATGTAGTCCTCGATGTAGGTGCAGGCGGAGAGGAGAAAAATGGATAAAAACAACACAAGCAGGGATGTTTTTCGAAGAGACATTTAACCTCGCATGAGAAAAAGCGTCCACGCCGTTTTATTGCAACAATCATGCCATGATGATACTGCTTTTTACTTTTGATCAGGAGTGGTAACCTTCTTTGCTATGGCTATGCTGTTTTTTCCATAATAACCAATGGGCAGTTTTTCCACCCGGCCAGTTTTCCCTTCTATAGCAGAAAAATACCGGGCTAATATTGTAAAAAATAAACGGAAAAGAATATTTTTCTTTATGGAAGAATAATACCGGGCAGCGGTACTTAGCTGATAAGCCAATGCCCCTTCATAACCTTCCAACCACTCTAAGCGCTTGAGCACAAAACCGCTTTTTTCCAAAAGGTGAATGAGGCCAAACTGTGTGTATCGATAAAAATCATAGGGAATTTCATGCTGTTCATAAAAAAACGGGGCACTAAGCCATAAAATGCCATTGGTTCTTAAAACGCGATTGAGCTCAAGCAATACTGCTGATGGATCATTGACATGCTCCAACACCTGAGTACAGATTACCGCATCAAAGCATTCTGTCGGAAAAGGGATAGCTGCCAAATCAGATATAGCAGAAATTCGACCATATGCTTTTGACACTTTGCACAAATCAATTGAGAAATAACGCGCGTCGGCGAAATATTCCTGATACATTCCTTCGCCTGCGCCCGCATCCAAAACCGTTGACGTCTTGGAAAGCGAAGTCGAAGCTTCCCGAATAAAATTTAGCAATTTATCACGAGATGGATTTTTCCGCGGTGAGATCAAACACATTAAAGCACCAGACAATTATTGATTATTCAATGATACTGTCATCTTGTTATATGTCAACGATATCAAGATTAGTGAATAAAAAAGAGGAGGGCTTTTCAGCCCTCCTCTTTATACAGCACACAATTTACTGAACCGGAATACCGTTGTAGTCTTCACCAACGATGTTGCCGCCACCAATGTTTGTGGAAATGCGGACAACAACGGCCAATTGGCTGCCAGCCGGCCCGGCAACAATCGCGCCGCCGCCGAAGGAACCATCAGCATATGCGCCAAATTCTGCGCCAGCCGCACCAATAGCACTGGCATTGGAGTTGGTCTTCGCGCCCGCAGCAATCGCGCCGAGAGTATGAACACCAACAACATTGCCGAACTTATCAAGGTAGGTTACGGTCACATCGCCAGCCGCCAAATCGGCGCTGCCAACGTTTTGGATCGCAATGTAAGCACGCTGGCGAGTGCCGTCATTCCAGTGAGCCTCAGTCCAGCGGACGTATGGAAGCGCAATCGTGTCAGCGCCACCAGTGAAGCCAAGGAAGGCCGAGGAAACACCACCACCATAAACCTTACCAACCGCGACGATATTTGCACCAGTGGCTTCAATCTTAGCAGAGCCGGAGAAACCAACCGGATTGGCAGCAGCCGCCGCGCAGCCGTCAAAGCTAGCCTTGGCACCCGCAGGAATGGTCACAGGGCCGTGGGTGTGGCCATTGCTGTAGGTAACCGTTACTTCGGCTGCCGTGGTGGTTGAAGTGTTCTGCACAGCATAGGCAGTATTGGTGTTCGCCAATGGACCGAATTTGCACAAAGCTGATGGCATGTAAATGGTCGCAGCATCGGATCCAGTGCCCTCAAAGGCATAGGCCTCAATGCCCGTTGTCGACATTTCCATCGAAGTAGCCACAATACTACCACCCGCGCCAGCAGTCAACTGCACAGAGCCGTTGAAGGAAGGAGTGGTGATTTCAGGCAGCGTGCCCATATCGAAATACTGAGCAGCGCCAGCAGGCAGGGAGGCCACATTCACAGTGACCGGAGAGCCGCTCACCGGCACGAATTTCAGTTCGACAGAGGTTGCAGCGGTACCAACATTCATCACGCTGAATTGGCTGGTAGTATTGAAGGTGTTCTTCAGAACGGTTGGGATCAAAACATAATTGGCACCTTCAGAGAAACCGTTCGACAGCGGGCGGTTCTTTACACCGCTGGCCGCATCGGCAATTTGAACCATCGTGGCAACCAGGGGCACATCAGACGACATAATCGCCGACCCGGTGAAGGAAGTGCCCAGCTGAGAAATGCCACCGACATAAATGGAGGTACTTGCGCCAGCAGGCAGCACCGGGCGATCAATGGTGATGGGAGTGCCATCGCCTTGTGGATAGAAATTGATAACTACAGTTGCTTCAGCCTCGCCAACATTTTGATAAGTGACAGAGGTTGTAAACTTGGCACCATATGCTGCAGCCTGCACCGGCGAAGCGGTGAAGATAAAGCTCAGCAAAATGGCAAAAACAAGGAATAGTGATGCGAATTTGATTTTCATCTGGCAAATCCTTTCCATTTCAGTATAATTGTGTGTACTAACATTCTATTGATGATGGTTTGATATTCAATAACCCTTTTGGATTAATTTCAATAGAATGTCTCTGGCATTCCCCAAAAAATCTAAACGAAAGATAAAACATGCGAAACACCCAAAAAAACCTGCTCAGATTAGCCATTGTCATCGCTGCATTTCTTATCCTGTTTTCAGCATGCAGCCCTGCCAAACAGCAAATTGTCCTCCCAACGCCAGAAGCCAGTAAAGGCCATGTCACCGGCACAATTCTAACCTTAGATGGGAAACCTTATAGCGATTATTCTGTCCGCCTTGCCGAAGTCTACTGGCAAGGGGAGCAGGGCGCCTATGTGTTGGACGAATCCTTTAGCCCGGGTGCTATTAGCGACAAAAACGGGGCTTTCCAAGTTCTCAATGCTCCTGAAGGTGAGTATGTATTAATCCTGGGTCAGGCGATGCAGACGTACCAGGCCGTGACGGATGCCAATGGCATTCTCATGCGTGTTACGGTCAAAGCTGGTGAAACGGTAGATTTAGGCACCATCAAATTTGATTACGTCCCCTGAACCCGGGTCATGAGAAAACTAATACAAAAAATCCGGAGCCAAATCCGATTGTATGCCCTGGGGCTTAGATACCCCAAGATTGCCGGTACGATTCGCAAGGTTAAGCAGGATCACTTAACCTATCTCAATTTCCACGAGCTATTAAACCTTACCGATATTGCCCTGAGAATTGAAAAACAAAAAATCCCGGGGGCTTTCATTGAAGCTGGCTGCGCCAGGGGTGGTTCTGCAATTGTGATTGCGGCATCAAAACAAGACAAGCGCGCGTTCTTCATATATGATACATTTGAGATGATCCCGCCGCCATCCGACGCCGACGGCGAGGATGCCCATAAGCGTTATGAAGTCATAGCCGCCCATCAATCTAACGGGATCCAATCATCGACCTATTACGGCTATATTGAGAATCTATACGAAGTCGTTCACAACACTTTTTTGGAATTTGGGTATCCCCCACAGGAGAAGAATATTCATCTGGTCAAGGGATTGTTCGAAAACACAATTACAATCGATGGCTGCGTCGCGCTTGCCCACCTGGATTGTGACTGGTACGACTCAGTCATGGTTTGCCTGCAAAGAATTGAACCGCACCTATCCGTCGGCGGCACCTTAATCATTGATGATTATTTTCATTGGAGCGGCAGCAAAAAAGCCGTTGATGATTATTTCACACCTGAAAAGCGCGCCAACTACACCTTCACACCTTCTTCGCACCTGCTGATCACACGCATAAAATAGCTTGTCAACTGTCAACCTACGCTTTATTGGCGCTTCCCTCGAGTCAGCAATTTTGAATACAGCCGCAAGTACTCCTGGCAAATATTGTCGATAAAAAATTGACGCACGTCCTGCTTAGCCTGCGCCACCACCATCCTGCGCGCTTCTGGGTTGCCCAATGCATTAACAATCGCTTCACCCAGCGAATCCGGATCTTTTGGACGCACCAGCCATCCATTCCTACCCTGAGCCACCAATTCACGCGTACCCGGAATATCCGTTGCAATAACCGCGGTCTCACACACCATACTTTCCATAATCACTGTGGGAAATCCTTCCCAAAGTGATGAAAGCACAAATAAATCGCTTTGCGAAAGTAGAAATGGCACATCTGAGCGAATGCCCATGAATGTGACAAAGGGATCCAAATTCAATTCACTTGCCATCTTTTTCAAGGAATCGCGCAAATCCCCGTCACCGATAAAATAGAAGCGTGCCTGCGGAATTTTTGCGATTACCGCTGGAATTGCTTTCAGCAAATATTCGTACCCTTTTTGCTCAGTAAGCCTGCCTACACTAATAATCGACAGCTCACCTGGATTCTGCTTGAGTATTGCTGGAGCATCTACTGGGTCAGCTCTATGCTCAAAGGATACTGCATTGTGAATCAGAACAGGAGGATGGACAGCCTGCTTGCTACCGGGATGCGCGCTAAGTGTATCAACAATTGCCTGCGAAACACCAACTTCCACGTTTAAAATCCACGGGAATATCCGCTCAATGAAAACGTGCAGCAACACCCAATCGCTATCCCATTCGCGTTGAATATGTGCGGTCCGCAAAGCAATCCGCGTTTTCGCCATCAGCTTGAGAATGACAGCCGTGAGCGATCCAAGTTGAAAATGGCTGTGTGCCACATCAACCTTGATCCCACGAAGTTTTCTTAACAGCGCCCATAAACCGCGCAGGTACTGTGACAGATTGTTGGTACCGCGGTAATCAACCAGGAAGAAAGCGTCAATCCCTTCCGCTTGCAGCTTGCTTTGCCACTCCAGTTCCATTTCGGTGCCAACCCGAAAGAACGCACATAACAGCACATTTTGTCCGGTGCGTTTCAAGGCACGGCTCAATTCCACGCCAAAACGTTCGGCACCACCGCTGTCATTTCCAATATCAAGTCCGCGTACAATCTGTAAAATCGTCAGTTTAGTCATATTGTTGATAATAATCTTCGTAAATAGATTGAACGGCCTGTTGAATTTGGCAGACGATCTCATCTGTTTTTCCAGTCAGCGCTGCTTTCTGTTGATCTCGCCCAGACCAAAGGCTTTCAAGCTGCAAAGACAGGACATTTTTGTTCATGTTATCCAACTCCAGCAAATTCTGCTGCAATCCCAATGCTTCAAGGACGCCGCGCGTCTTAGTTAGGTAACCAACAAACACAGTCGGAACACCCATACTCAATGAAAAAATTCCGGAATGCAAGCGTGAAGCAAGAAAGGCATCCATGCAGCCGTAACACGCTTTAAGCTGAGCCGGTGAGAGAATCTCTTTGACCAGATGCACACTGCTTTTGTCAGCACTCATTCGTTCAATCACCACATCCGTTGCAATTCGGTCATCTTCATGAGGCGATGGACCGGACACCTGGTAAAAGAAAAATACATGCACTTTGTGCTTTTTTATCAGCTCTGAAAGCGCCTCAGCTACCGAATCATAATAATTGTCAATCTTATCAGGATCGAGATAACTGGGCATTGAAGCAATCACGGTGACACCGATTGCAGGCATGCCTGGTCGATAGCCATATCGCTGAAGAATAACGTGTGCTTCATCCACAGAAGCAGGCTGGAGTGTAAAAGCTGGATCAGGAACAAATTGGACACGGTCAGCGGGCAAGCGGACAGACTGTGCTAGATGCATCGATTGAAAATCGCGGATGAAAATTTTCCGGGCAAGCGCATAGCTGCCGTAAAGCAATTGCCGTTCCCACCATGTTCTCAGTGGGCCAATCGATTGTGGCATGATGTAGGCAGGTTTTTTGAACACCGCCGCCAGTTCTACAGACATAGCAATCGCAAGAAGCGGCCAGCCAAAACGCCCGCTCGAGAAAAACTGGTTCCCAGATACTGCCACAACAAGATCTGCCTCCTGATAAGCCTCAAAAAGAGCTTTCCAGGATTTTTCGGAGACAAATGGCAGCCGGTAATAACCTGTGACTGCAGAAAGCCACCCAAGGATAAGGTTTAGCACCAGGTAACGGGTCTTGCGGGGTGTTCCGCCACCTGCCAGTTTCCATGGAGAAGCAACCACCCGTTCTGCAAGTTTGTGAACTGCAGGCTCATCTGGAAAATTCGACGAAACCAGGAATGTCGCATCCTTAAAAACCTGACGCAGCAAATCGATGGTTGTCTGCAACAGGGCCAGATCACCTGCATTCAACGCAGAATGGACGTTTACCACCAAAATCTTAATCCCGGGGGACATTGGCTCCCTGCATCTCATTGTGCTCAAAAATTCCACTTCGGATCCATTGAATTGTAATCCACCCATACGCCACAGCCAGGATAAACTCACTAATCACATATACCCACGCCACGGCCTCAATGCCAAACTTTGGAATCAGAACAATATTTGCGGCAATATTGAATACAGCAGAGATTAACTGCGGGAGAAGACGCTTGCGCTGCCACCCGACTGAAACCAGCACAATGGCACAGGCAAATCCGATAGATTTAAAGAACAGGATCGAGCTGAGTATGGCAAGAATTCGACCCGAAAACTCATATTCATCTCCCAGCAGCCAGGGCATCACCCAATTCCCTAGCAAACCAATCGCCAGCCACATCACCAAACCCAGGGCAACAAAACTGAGAAACAACGATCTCAGTGAAGACCGAAATCGCTGGATAGAGTTTGCACCTAATTTCGTCATGATCGGCACCATGACGCTGAACATGGCGTTGGGAATGACAAACAATGCATGAATAATCCCTGAAGCTGGTGAGTAAAGCCCAACAGCAGTTTTACCAGCCATCCAGGCCAAAATCGTCACGTCGATGTTGGTGTAAATTAGCGAGAGGAATTCTGAGACTCCAAATGGGAGCGATTCTGAGAGGACTTCTTTTGTTGAAATCGGCAGCTTGGAGTACAGTTTAGGACGGTGAATAAAAGTTGCAACTGCAAAGCCAATGAATGTAGCCAGCGCACGGGTGAGCGCAAACCAGACTGCCGACTCAAGACCCACCACTAGCAGGATGGCCAGCCCCAGCAACCGTCCGCCGCGAGACAACAACACCAACCAGGTAATCGCCTTCATGCGCCGCTGAACGTTGAGTGCTTGAATCTCAGTGTTAAAACAAACATCGCTCCAGGCATCCAACGAGCAGATCAACATCATCGGAACAGTGTAAAGGTCCGGGCGGATAGCCGGCGCTAGAAGCACTAGGGCCAACGACCAGAAAATTCCAATGGATACCTTGATTCGTAAAACCTTTCCGCTCAAAATGGTCACATCCGAGAAAAGACCGGCTTTACGCAGCAGCCAGGTATCCATCCCTAAATTTAGAAAAAAAGCGGTAATACCCACCAACGAATAGGCGCTGTTAAAAAAGCCCAGTTCAGTTGGTCCCAAGACTCGCGCCACAATCAGCACATAGACCATCATGATGAACTGGGCCGCCGTTGTGCTGCCGCCAAACAGAGCCAGACTTTTAATTAAAGAGTTTTTTCTTAGATTCAGCTGCTGCATAAAATTTTGTTACTTCTCGCCAATCGGATGTTGCATCCAAAGGTCATTTGAGGTCTGGTCTACTATGGTTTCCCAGGTAAAATGCTTTACTCTATCCAATCCGGCTGCAGAAATTTGTTGTTGCAGTCTTGAATCAACCAACACCGCTTGCAAACCGGCAGCCAGCGAATTTTCATCTCCAGGTTTGACCAATAACGCAGCCTGCGGATCGCCGCTCAACGTTTCACGGTCCCCAACAGCCGCCGTTACAAACGGCACGCCGCACGCCCAGGATTCAAACATTTTTAACGGGCAGCGGCCGCGTGCCGCATCATCATCATAAACCGGATCAACGCTTATTTCACTTATTGCGTAATAAAGTGATATTTGAGACGGGTCGACGCGGCCGGTGAAAACGACAGCATCTTCGACTTCCAGTTCACTCGAAAGCTTTTTCAGCTTTTCCAGGTCTTCACCACCCCCAACCAATATCAAGCGGGCATCCGGAATGCTCGCCCGAACCGTCACAAAAGCTCGCAGAAGCAAATCAACAGCATGATTCGTCAGGCTCATGCTACCGATATAAGCAATTACGCGATGATCAGCGAGATTGAGCAATTTTCTTAACTTGTGAACTTCATCGGGGTCAGGTTGCTGAAACCTGTCAGGGTCAATACCATTCGGTAAATACACCAATTTATCAGGCGAGATTCCAAGGTTCTTGAGGCGTTGAATATTAAAAAACGTATTACAGGTGACCGTTTGTACAAGTCGAGGTATCGTTTTTTCAAACCAGGCAATTATTCGTTTTTGCCATGCAGATTGAAAACGGTTTGAGCCTGCCTCATAATCATCAATATCTAATATGATGCGGGTATGAGGCTTTAATAATTTTACAATCAGACCAGCAATGCTGTTCATTGGATGGGGTTTACCAATCATTAATACATCTGTGGGAGCTGTCACCGCAGCCGCGGCGAGTTTAAGCGTGCCCCAGAAAACGATCCAAACAAGTTGAATGGGCGAGAAATATGTCTTTGTACTGCCGCTTTTTTTCACATGCATTTGAGCAGCATACTCAACCGTCACACCCTCTTGTAACATGCACCTGGTTTTGATCCTCTTAAAATCAGGATGCAAAGCGATCACGCGGACATGGTGCCCAAGTTTGACCAATTCTTTAGCCCACGGGAAATACCGCCCCAATCCGGAAGGCGAAGAAAGGTCCTGCGTTAATAAGAAAGTGATTTCCATTTGAATGTTCTTAATGCCTTACCACCGGGGTCACAGCTGTTGAATACAATCAATCAACGGTTGCCAGCCTGCAGAATCCATTTGCTGTTGCATGCCAGTTTTTCCAAGTTCAAGAGCTTTTACAATCGCTTTTTTTAGCAAAGGGATATTATTCGTTGGGCAGACAAAAACATTTTGATCAATCCCTGCGCACATTGTTTCATCTAACACAGGTTCAGTAATCACCACCGGCAGCCCAAAACCCAATGCCATCTTTACAGCACCGCTTTGGGTTGCGCTTGTATAGGGGGCCGCAAAAACATCCGCTGCGGAAAAAATTACCGAAACCTCTTCATTGGGAATGTAACGGTTATCAATGCGTACCTTTTGAGAAAGATTCAGTCCGGTAATCTGCTCGCGATAGCGATGAACATCCTCCCAGAATTCTCCGGCAATTAGCGCTCCGACGTTCATTCCTTCAGCGTTGAGTTGACCGATTGCTTCAATCAACAACGAAAGGCCCTTGTAGGGACGAACAATGCCAAAAAATAAAACTACCGGGACACCTTCAGGCAAACTTAGCTTTTGGCGTGCGGTCGCCTTATCCATTTTTTGCGCGGTGAACATATCGTAAACCGGATGCCTGGTTAACGTTACTTGGGCACCGGGAACCAAAGCCTCCAAAACGATCTGTTGCCCGCTGCTTTGAACCAAAAAGGCATCCCCTCGTTTCAACGCCATCTTTGCAAGATATTTATCCCACGGTCGGGCTTCGTGAGGAATGACATTATGAATTAAATATCCAACCCGTATATCTTTAGCCTTCACTGCCTGAGCAACAAAAGCAAATGCCGGGGCCCAAAAAGTTGTCCACCATTGAATGAGAACCAAATCTGGTGAAAATTGAGAAATGGCCTCCACAGCCGCTCGCCATGTCCACGGGAATAATGGATCCAGCACATAAGTCGCCGGGATGGCAAGTGGCTCCTGGCTGGGATCGCGGTCGCTTTGACCCGGGTAAAGCCACCTGGGGTACTGACGTATGAATGAAATTACCTTAACCTCGTGCCCGGCATCTTGAAGTGCCTTTGCAAGCAGGGTTGTGTAATGCGCGATCCCGCCGCGGTAGGGGTACACTGGGCCGATCAGCGCAATCTTCATCAAGCCCTCTGGAACACACCCAACTGGTTCATGCCTGCCATGAAGTAGCGATGATTGACAAGTCTCAATCCAGCATTCTGGAACAAAAGCGTCAAGGAATCAAGGTCATAAAAGGCTTTGTGATCATCCCTGGCTTCACGCGAAAATAATCCCAACCCTCCACCTATGGTATGCACCCAACCTCCGATAGGCGTGGGGGTGGTCAATACGATCCTTCCATCAAGATTCAGCAGTTCCGGCAAAACTGCAATCAATCGCTTAGGGTGGGCTAAATGTTCCAAAACGGCAATCATCAAAATCGTATCAAACTTTCTGGAAACCGGGATGAGATCAATATCCGTGTCTAAGAGTAAAAATGAATAATCTGGATACTGTTTCTTGAGCCATTGCACTATTCTAGGATTAAAGTCAATCCCTATATAATTTTCTCTTGCTGGCCCAAACGTCCGCACCACACTGCCGTAGCCACAACCAATATCCAGAATATTGCCTGAAACATACCTTTGAATAGCCTTCATTCGCAGGCGTTCCAGGTTCTGTGAAACGCGAAGGCTCATTACTTTACTCGCCCAACTTATCGGAATCGGAAGAATCTCTCAGTCGAAACAATATTTCTTCCATTATCTTTCGGTTCTTACTGATCAAATCCGCTACCAGCCCAATCAACCAGGTTTGAAAACCGCTGATCAACAGCACTGCCGAAACAATCATCGACTGCACATGCCCGCTGCCCTCGCCCTGGAAGAAGAACACCAGGAAGCGGATCAACAGCACTGCACCGAGCAGGAAGAGTACCGTTCCGACATAGGTAAACACGCGCAGCGGCCGGTACATCGTGTAAGAACGCACAATCGTCACGCTGGAATGCAGCAGGTAATCGCCCACGCCGCGCATCAGGCGCGAGGGGCGGTGCGGCGGGTTGGTCTGGATGGGCACCGAAACCACCCGGGCATGCAGGTTGCCAGCCTGGATGAGCGTTTCCAGCGTATAGGAGTATTCGCTCAGAACCAGCGTGCGCATGGCCATGCGCCGCGTCATGGCGCGGAAGCCGCTGGTGGCATCCGGGATATCCAGCCCGGCAGCGCGCGAAACCACCCGGCTGCCCCAGGCCTGCAACCGCCGTTTGAGCGGCGAAAACCAGGCGTTGGTCAGCACACCGCGGTCGCCCACCACCAGTTCGGCCTCGCCGCGCAGGATGGGCGCCACCAGCTTGGGAATGTCACCGGCCTCGTACTGGTTGTCGGCGTCGGTATTGACGATCAGGTCGGCACCCAGCCGCAGGCAGGCATCCAGCCCGGCCGCGAAGGCCATCGCCAGCCCGCTGTGATGCGGCAGACTCAGGACATGATCAGCTCCGGCGGCTCTGGCGGCCGCAACCGTGCCGTCGCTGCTGCCGTCGTCAATCACCAGCACTTCCACCTGATCCACGCCCTCAATCTGCCGGGGCAGCAATGCCAGCGTGTGCGGCAGGGTTTCGGCTTCGTTGAAACAGGGGATTTGGATGATCAGCTTCATGGAATATGGATCGAAACGGGCTCAACCGGCGTCTTAAGGATTAGCTCTGCAAGCGTTAGTATACCACGTCGCCCCATTGCAGATTTCTTTTCCGGCGGCGCAAACCGGCATATACTTGACAGTGCTGACCCCTTGAAAAGGAGTATCCCGATGCGAAATTTCGCTCATTCGAAAAATCCATGTGCTGCATGGCTGGTACTCGCCATTCTGGCGGTTATCCTGACCGCCTGCCAGCCGGGCCTGGCGACGAAGACGGTGACCGCACCGGAACCGTCTCCCTCGCAACCTGTTTCTGCCGCCAGCGCCACAGTTGAACAACCCACTTCACCGCCAGAGCCCACCCTCACGCTTGCGCCGCAGGCACCCGGCATGCCGCAACTGCTGCGCGAAACAAGTATCACCTATCCATACCGCCTGATCTGGTCGAGCGACGGCCAGCGGCTGGGCGTATTTGCCGAGGGCAGTTTCACCTTATTCAACGCGCAGACGTTGGAGATTCTTGCGACCCGCGAGCTGCAATCCCCGGCCTACGGTCTCGATTTCTCACCAGATGGTAAAACCTTCGCCTTCACGCCAGACGGCCAGGTCGTCCAGCTTGAGGACCTTGACGAGGGCCAGGTGCTGCGAACCATCCAACCCGGCAGCACATTCCAACGCGCTATCTTCTCGCCGGACGGCCGCTGGCTGGCAATCGATTCAATGGAACAATGGGCTTACGCCCTCTGGGATGTTGCCAGCGGTCAACCCGGCCCGGTATTGACTGGCTTTGAAACCGCCGCGCCGGTTTACGCTGCCGATTTCAGCACTTCCGGCAACAAGCTCATCTGGCACGCACGCAGTACCATTCAAGTGATGGATATCGCCTCCGGAACGCTGGGACCGGTGATGGGCCACGAGGATTTTATTTCCGCCTTCGCGCTCAGCCCGGATGACGCCACCCTGGCCACCGCCGCGGGTGGAACGCTGAACGGCGAATTCACCGCGCTGATCAACTTCTGGAACCCGCAGAGCGGGGAACGGATCGCAGCCTACCCGCAGGCCAAGTTTGCCAGTGCGATGGCTTATTCGCCAGACGGCGCGGTGCTAGCGGTTGCTGTGGGAGGTGATGTGCTGCTGCTTGACCCTGCCACCGGGCAGAGCCTGCAAACCTTCAACGCAGCCGGTGACGCCGTCACATCGCTGGGTTTCTCGCCAGATGGGTCCCGGTTGGCCATCACCGGCTCGGACGGGACGCTGCGGGTCTGGGCCCTTCGCTAAGTTTCAGGGCAAGGCTGGAAAAGCAGGCAGCATTTTAACCAGGTAGGATGCCAGGTAAACCAGGATGATGGCCAGGCTGTTGTTAGCGGCATGGATCGCCACCGGCACCCAGATAGAGCGCGTCTTTTCAAAGACAATCGCATTGACCACGCCCATCACAAAACTGGCCGCCACCACGCCTAGCGAATCGGCGTGCCCGAGGCCAAATAACGTCGAACTGATCAAGACCGCCGCCCACACCGGCATATGATCGCGCAGCGTTGTATAAATCGCGCCGCGAAAAAACAATTCCTCCGAGAGCGGCACCAGGACGCCGACGAACAGCAGCGTCAGCAGGAAGGAGAACCAGGTGGTTCCCTCCGGCTGGATCAACTGCGAGCGCGCCATCAGGCTGTCCAGGTTGCCGTTAAGCAGGTATTCCACCAGCAGGCCTAACCCGCCGCGCACGGGCAGCAGCAGCAACACCAGGCCAACCGCCACGCCCATCCATGTCCAGCGCCAGCGCGGCGGTACCAGGCCAATTTCAGCCAGTGATAATTTGCCGCGAGCAGCCCCCAGGGTCAGAGCCGTGCCGCCCAGAAAGAGAATGTTACTGACATACACCCACACACTAAATAACAGGGTGTCGGTTTGTTCACCCAGCACCAATCCTGCCAGCCACCCGGCTGCTGTGAATAGACCAAAGCCACACAGGATGTAAAGAAGTGCATCCCACAAACTGGTGCGCTTTTTGGGCTTTTCAGAAACAGGTTCAATTGATGTTGCTTGCATCCATCCTCCGGGCCAGACTGATTTCTCAAATTGTACTCCGTTTGACCAACTGTAGGGTAATCATAGGGGAAGCGTTGCCAGCCAGTCAAGCACACAAGGTTCGAAGATGCTATCCTGTTGATCAATTAACATCTCTTCTCCTCCCAGGCAAAGAGCTGGATTCCGGTGTCCAGCTCTTTTGCCATTTAAAATCCAACAGGTCCGCTGACGCCACAAGCGAACCTGTTAAAGGACAAAATACAGAATAGCCGTTTAGGCAATCGCCATTTTTGTTTATAAAAACATAGCTGACTGTACCACCCGGCAGTTGAATGATTACCTCCAAATTTTCCGGGCCTTAAATACTCCTGGATAGGGTGATGATGCCTGTCAACGCATTTGGCCTGCCAGGTTAACGGGCAATTCTCCCCTCATTGATCAACTCATTTGAACAAGAAATTACTCCCGTCCCTCCAAGAAATCGAGTGCCATCTGGGTAAAGAGCATTCCGTCCACCTCAATTTCTTCGCCGATCGGGTGAAATCCCCAGTGCGCATAAACGGGCAATCCATTGGGAGAAGCATTTACTGTGATGCGCCGCAAAGCCAGGTTTTTCTCCCGGCACCTCGCAATCGCGCTATCCAGCAAACCAGACGCCACCCCCTGTCTTTGATGCTCATCATCCACAAACAACAGCGCAATGTGGTTGTAATTGCGCACTTCAATCATGCCGATCAATTGATCTGCCTGAACGGCCACCAGTACAAAGCTAAAATCCTGGGCCACCCGTTCGGCCATGCGCACCGGATTGGCATAGGATAAAAACAGGCTGATGCTTTGCTGAGAAATTTCGCTGGCTTCGTTCGCCATAAAAACGCGCTCAACCAACTTACACACCTGGGCTTCTTCGCCCGATTCCATGAGACGAATCTGATACGCTGGGGAATTCATCTTACCAAGCAAGCCTCCTCAGGTTTTTCAGGCTGTCTGACGTCTGTGCATCCGGCCGCGTTATCTTTGTGAAACACATTCCATAGATTCATCCATTGCAAGAACTTTGGATGAACGGCCGTCAGGCCAGTTGCTGGATGTGAAGATTCTAACCGATCCGCAAACAAAAAACCAGATGTAAACTGAGTAAGTTAGACAGGCTTAAGGCATGGATTGCTGAGATCCTGTTCAGTATTTAGCCGCCAACCGCATGTCGCCAGCGTTCAGTCAGGCACCACCATCTAACGAGGGCGCCATTGATTAGTTTATGAATCACCGGTAGGGAAAGCAAAAAAAGGGTCAGCGGTTTAGCGTCAAACCTGGAGAAGAAATAAAAGAAACGATGAGCGCACAAACAAAAAAAGCACGCCCCATTTTCCCGGGCAGAGCTGCCCGGGGAACATAAAGATAACACGCGAGCGCAAAAAATGACTGGGGATTCAGCTTGCCAGTTGACTTCCGACAGAAAGCAATTGTGAAAATCAACTGCCTGGGGCAACACGCCGCTCAGTAAGATTTCCTGAACATTCAGCCCAATTACTGCCACTACGCATTGCCAGGTTATGAGTTGGATAGTAAATGGCTTCAGCTTTGTTCAATGGTAGAGATGCTACGGCTTGCGGTTTGCGCCGTCGAAATACCCAAATTGTTCTCTTTGGCATGGTAAAGCGCGTGGTCAACCCGAAGCAGCAAATCCTCGCTGCTTTTATCGCCAGGATCAAACGCTGCAACACCGGCGCTGGCAGTCAGCCGCTCACCAACCGAGAGCTGGCATTGGTTGATCGCTTTTCGCAAGCGCTCGGCCAGTTGCACGGCCCCCTGAAGAGTGGTATTGGGCAGCAGCAGTACAAACTCGTCGCCACCATAGCGTGCCGCCAGATCAGACTGACGCGCAGTTTTTCGGATTGCGTCCGCCGCAAGTTTTAGCGCTTCATCCCCTACCATGTGCGAAAAACGGTCATTGATGGATTTAAATCGGTCTAAATCCAGCATGATCAGGCAATAGCCGGTTTGATAGCGTTTGGCGCGGGCGAATTCGATTTCCAGGGCATTAAAGAACATGCGCCGGTTCCCCAGTTCGGTCAATGGATCGGTGACCACCAGTCGCCGCAATTCTTCTTCCATTTGCTTCCGATCGGTAATATCGTGCAACATGAGCATACGCCCAATCGGAACGCCCTGCGAATCGCACAGCCTGACCAGGGTAATTTGATAATGGTATCTTTTTCCCGCACGCTGTAAAACCAGATCCAACGGGCGGGAATTGGATTTTTTATCCTGCAATAAGGTCAACACGGCAGGCCATTTTGAGAACACTTGCCCCACCGGTTTTGAAATCAAATCGTCACGCTCACCCCACGAAAACACGGCCCGCGCTGCCGGGTTTAAATCCACCACGCGGTCCTGAAAATCGATGATCACCACCACATCCTGCATGGCATCCATCACCATATCGCGCGCAACCGGCAAAACATCGAACAGGTAGGCATAGACCAGGCCAATCCAAAAAACGATTCCGCTCAAACTGTAAAGATAAGGCGTGAGATCCAGACGGCGGTAAGGCAGCACACCGAACACATAAAGCACATTCCACACCAGGGGGATGAGCATACCAATCAACAACGTCAACGGCTGCCCAATATACCGTTTAGATGTGCGCACCATGAGCCCAATCAACAAACCAATCGAAATTGCAAACAAACTGTAGGTGTATATCGAATGTACCCAAAACCACAACCCGTACTCAGCCTTCAAAATTGGAAATGTTCCGTTGGAATCCAGGGATAAACGTTGGATAAAAAGGTGGTGCCACGGATTGGTCCAGATGATCAGAGTAGTAAGCAGCGGTATCACCACCAGAAAAGGCACCAGCCGGGCAAACTTTCGTCCAAAACCGGAAAAGTTGGCCACCGTGTCAAGCCAGGCCACCGGCAAGGCAGCAATGGCCATAAACGCAAAGTTAGACGCAATCTGTTTTGCAGTAACTGTGGGAAGCAACAACTCCAGGGCGTAACAGAGCGACCAAAGGCTGGTAATCAAAATACTGATTCTGAATCCACGCACACCTGGAACGCTTTTCAACGAAGAAGAGTACCAGGCCAACGCCCCCATGATGATTGCTGAAAGAAACAATGGGATTACATAAGGAAGCATTACGTATTTACCAGTCTCCAGCCCAACAATGGCCAGATAACACCACCTTGCCATTCCCCCGAAATTGTCGGTGTGGTGAATTGCATTATACATGAAACCAGCTTTTTCTGATTCGCAATATTACAGCAATTTTGTTTATCGAGCCAGCTCGAATAAATTACAAAACACAAACCGCCACTTTGACAGGGCGGTTTGGTATGAATTAAAAGATTCTTGATGAATCAGTATTGTGGCGTCTGCCGCCAACGAGCACCTCGGTAATCCACCGGCGGTTTGTTCTTATGCACCAGGTTGTGTTGTAAGGCTACGGTCACTGCTTCGGTGCGCGTGGAAACGGATAATTTTGCCAGGATGCTGCTTACATGGAATTTGACCGTCGAACGACTGACTATCAGCCTTTCGGCAATTTCAAGGTTAGAAAGTCCGTGCGCAACCAGCTCCAACACCTCCAGCTCACGGGCAGTCAAATCATACCCGATGGGCTTGGGCAGGCTGACTGCTCGGATGAGTGCCTGGGTGGCTTCAGGAGCAAGCGTGGAACGGCCATTGAAAGCATCTCGAACTGCGGCAATTAGCTCTGGAGCTGCTGTATTCTTCAACAGATAGCTGATTGCTCCGGCCTGCATGGCCTTTTGCACCAGATCTTCCTCCGGGAAGCTGGTCAGTACCAGAATGCGAACTTCTGGATGGTGAGCATGAATTAAACGAGTCGCTTCCACACCGTCCATTTCCGGCATCATCAGGTCCATGATAATCACATCCGGCAGCAATTGATCACACAATCGCACGGCTTCCAGGCCATTTCCGGCCTCACCTACCAGCTCCAGGTCATCAAAAACCGTTAAGAAAGCACTCAAACCGCTGCGCACCACGGCCTGATCATCCACAATCATCACCCGAATTTTCTTCGCATCCATCAAATTTTTTCCTTCCCCATGTCCTTATCCGGGCATGCAATGCCTGCATTCCTTCTAAGCTTACGCTGGCCCGCCACTTTGTGCGACCGCAACCTGACCGGATTTGACACTGGACAGGTGGACAGGTCAAAGGAGGTGGATGGCAAATCAGGCAAATTCACCCCTTGTCGAAACATAAAGCGAGGTGTATTAATTGCGCTCATGCGCATACTTATCAATCCCTGTATCAAATGCGGCGCCTGTTGCGCCTTGTACCGGGTTTCCTTTTATTGGACTGAAGCAGATCCTGAACAAGGCGGAACGGTTCCGCCAGAAATGACTGAACCACTCCCGCCTTTTCTAAGCTGCATGCGAGGCACCAACCAACCGCATCCGCGTTGTGCCGCATTGCGTGGTCGTATTGGTGACCAGGTTTCGTGTTCGATTTACCATTTGCGCTCCAGCACCTGCCGCGAGTTCGGCTTTCAATCCAAAAACGGGCATCTCACCATCACCGTGGAAGACTTGGCACGGTGCAACCATGCCCGCGAGGTCTGGGGATTGCCGCCGCTGCAAATGGACAAGATCGCTATCCGGCACGCCAGGCGTGGCTCGCACATCCACCGCCGCCAAGCCCCGCTGCACTAAACGTCAAAAAAAACATCCCCGCCAGTTCACCTTGCCGCGGGGATTTTTTGAAACGATAGCAACCGAAGGATTGCTATCGTTATTCAATCCGCCGGATGATCACCATGGCGATGTCATCCTGACGCGGAGTGCTACCCATAAATTCATTAACTTCATCAATGATGGCCGTCTGCATTTCGCGGGGTGTTTTGCCAACCTGCCTCAACACCGCATCAACCAATCGGTGGTTGCCAAAGAAATCACCAAATTGATTTTGGGCTTCGGTGATGCCATCGGTGTACAGAATCAAATAATCGCCCGGTTGAAACCGCACGGTTTTTTGTTTCCAACGCGCAGTTTCGGTGACTCCCAACGCCATTCCGGTATGACTAAGCGACTCCACTGACACTTTGCCGCGCTGCGTGCTGACCAGATAACCAGGCGGGTGACCCGCATTGGCAAACGTGAGCCGGCCGGTATGCGGCTCTAAAATCCCAAAGAATGCTGTAACAAACATGTCGCCGCGCGTGTCCGATAGAATCCGCTCGCTCACTGCATTCATTGTCAATGCTGGCAGGGTTGGAAAGCGATTGGCATAATTACGAAAAAGCGTGCTGGAAAGCGCCATGAACAGCGCGGCCCCCATGCCCTTGTCGGTAACGTCCGCCACCAACAACCCCCATTTACGGTTGTTCAGCGGGATGAAATCATAGAAATCGCCAGATGTTTCATGCGCCGGTTGGAGCTGCGCGCACAATTCCCATCCATGAATGATCGGAGCGTCTGCTGGAAGGATGTCAGCCTGAATGCGCGCAGCCATATCCAGTTCGTGCGCAATCACGTCTTGCGTGCGTGGAACCGGGCGCAGAACCCGCGGATCATCTTCATCATGATTCAATTGATGATGAAACACGCTCGTGCTATCCGCGGTGAAGGCCCCCGCCTTGCGTACATGCTCCACGGCAGCTTTGAATTCATCCTCGGAAACATCCCGAGAAATGTAATACAGCATATCCTGATCAAAACCGCCTTCGGGGCCATTTTCATCCGGCAAATCCACCAGCAAGACAATCTTCAGCGCAGGATTGTCAACCCTCAGTCCGCGGGCCAGTTCGCGGGCGGTTTCAAGGTCATTTTTCGCATCCAGCAAAACCAGCGTGGGGCCGGCCAACTGACACAATTGGCGAAGTTCTTCATGGTTGCACGCCTCCCCCACCAGCACAACTGATTTCATCGCCATTACAAGCGAGGCCAGGCCGCGCAAAAAGATGGCCTGTTCGGATGCGATCACCACTCGAATTGGTTCGCTTGAATCCATCAATGTACCTCATTCCGCCAGCAGATTGGCAGAAAGAATCATATCATATTCAGCTAAATTGCTTGATAAAACCATCCTTATGAAAAAGCTGGCGGTTACCGATCATCTCACCAACTTGCTGGAGCGGCGGTCATAAACCAGTTCGCCGCCAGCCATCGTTGCAAGCACCTCAAAGTGTTCATCCAGGAACACGAAATCCGCGCGCAGGCCAGGGTGAACCCAACCGCGGTCTCGCAAGCCAAGCAGATTGGCCGGCGTGCAGGTAAGCGCATCAACGGCCTCAGTCAATGTGCAGCCGGTAAAGCGCATCAGGTTGCGCAGCGCGGCGTCTTCTGTCAGGATGCTGCCAGCCAGGGTGCCGTCGGCCAGGCGCGCCGAGGTTTCATCGACAATCACGTCGAAATCGCCCAGGCGTGATACTCCGGGCGGCATACCCAGGGCTGCCATCGCGTCGGTCACCAGCGCGAAACCGCGCCCGCCCTTCAATTGCCAGGCCAGCTTGACCATCAGCGGGTCGACGTGAATGCCGTCGGCGATCAGGCCAAAGCCGACACGATCATCCGTCAACAACACGCCGGTCAGGGTGGCGGCGCGGTGTTCCAGCGCCGGCATGGCGTTGAAAAGGTGCGTGCCCATGCGGATACCCGCCGCAATGCCTTCCTCAGCTTCCGCCTGCGCGGCCAACGAATGCCCCGCGCTGACGGTAACATCCCGCTCCGTGAGCGCAGCAATGGTTTCCAATGCACCGGGCAGTTCGGGGGCCAGCGTCACCAGTCGCACCCCGTTCTCCGGCGTCCAGCCGCGCACCAGATCCGGTGATGGCAGGCGCAGGTACTCCGGGTTGTGCGCCCCTTTTTTGCGTGGATTGAGGAACGGTCCCTCCACGTGCAGCCCTAAGGGTTCTGCACCGCGGTAATCCGCCGGCCGGCCGGTTGTGACCACACGCATGGCGTGTTCCACGGTTTCCAGCGGCGAGGTGATGATCGTCGGTAAGAAAGTCGTCACCCCAAAGCGCGGCAGCAAGCGGCCCACCCGCCAGATGCTCTCCGGATCTTCGGTGAAATCCATGCCAAAGCCGCCGTTGAGTTGCAGCTCAATGAAGCCAGGCAGCAGCGTCGCCCCGCCGCCATCCAATGTGGGCGTGCCGGGCGGGCATTGCAAAACCGCCGGGCTGCCCACCGCCTGGATGACGCCGTCCGAAACCAGGACGGCCTGCGCTGGTCGATCCATCAGGTTAACATTTGTGATGTAATACGATGTCATATCCGCTTCTCTCGTTCAGAATCACTATACTGCCAGCGTTTTGCTCAACATGTGGTATTGACGGTAGGGCTGATAGCCAAACTTGCCGTACAGGTCAAGCAGACTGGTCCAATCGATCAGGCTGCCGTCAACGCCGCGTGCCTTCAGGTAACAGGCGGCCGCATCAATCAATGCGCCGCCGTAGCCCTTGCCGCGGCAGCCTGCGCCAACCCCCAACGGGCCAATCTGCCCCCACGGACGGGGCAGACCATGCATGTAAAAACGGTCCAACGGACGGGCTGAGTCGGCAAAGGTCATCCAGCAAAAACCGTCCACGCCGATATCGGTGCGCAGCACTATAAAATCGCCGGCGCGGCCGCCGATGCGGAAGAACTGCTCGACTTCGTACAGCCAGCGTCCGGGAAATTCGCGCTGCAGAAAGGCAATCAACTCGTATTCCTCACCGGGTTGCAAGGGACGCAGGTCGGCGCCTGGCAGCGGCTCAGGGTACAGGGTCTGGTAATCCTTGAGGCTGCGCGCCACGTCCCACTCGAAAGGCTGTTCATCTGCAACATAGCCGCGCGGAAGAAAGAAGTTCTGGGTTCCCAGCTCCACCGGCAGCCCGGCGGCAAACGGGTTCAAACTGCCGCCCAAATGCACCACCCGCCCGCCCTGCCTGGCCAGCCAATCTTCAGCCCATTTGATCAGCGCTGTACCAATTCCGCGGCGTTGAAATGCCGGCGTAACCGCCAACAGGTCCAGCCAGGCCTCTCCTTTGAACGGACCTTCTTCCACCACCACCGAAGCCAGCACAACACCCGCCAGGCGGTCATCCTCCCACGCCAGCCGCCCGGCCTGCGCCAGCCCCGGCATGGGCTGCGTATTGAAGGCCACAAAATCCGAGCCAAACGCAAGAGCCGGCCCGGCAGCAGCATTCCACAGGCTGGCAATTGAGCCGCAGATGTCCGGTGTGCGTTCAAATGGGGTGAATGTTGGCATACAATCGTCTCAGTTGTGAAGATTTAATAAAGCGGATTAAGCTTAACCCAATCCCGCTAAAAATTCCATGCCGGATGGCAAGGGTTTTGCGATTTTCGGGCCATGTTCTTCCCTTTCAGCCATTACCTGAATCAATTCTCTCTGCTTGCTTTATGTATGCGCTTTGCACTTTTCGCGATAATTCCCTTTTCCGTGTAAAATCGTCATATTCGAACATTCTTCAGGATCTGATGGAGGCTCTCTATGAAAGTCCTGTTTATCGGCGGCACCGGCATCATCAGCTCGGCCTGCTCGCGGCTTGCGCTTGAGCGCGGCATTGATCTATATTTGCTCAACCGCGGGCAGTCCTCTCGCCCCACCCCTCCCGGTGCCAAAGTGCTGCACGGCGATATTCACGACCCGGCTTCGGCACGCGCCGCGCTGGGTGACCACCACTTCGATGCGGTGGTGGATTGGATTGTCTTCACGCCTGCACAGCTTGAAGCTGATCTGGAGCTGTTCCGCGGCCGCACCGGTCAATATATCTTCATCAGTTCCGCTTCCGCCTACCAGACCCCGCCCGCCGCGCTGCCGGTCACCGAGGCTACCCTGCTGGATAACCCCTACTGGGAATATTCGCGCAACAAAATTGCCTGCGAGGAACGCCTGGTACGCGCCTACCGCGAGGAAAAATTTCCCATCACCATCGTGCGGCCTTCACACACCTACGATGAACGTTTGCTGCCCTTCCACGGCGGCTGGACAATGATGGAACGCATGCTGCAGGGCAAGCCGGTGGTGGTGCACGGTGACGGCACTTCGCTGTGGACGCTGACGCACAACACCGATTTCGCCAAAGGGTTTGTTCCGCTGCTGGGCAACCCGCTTGCGCTGGGCAGCGCCTTCCAGATCACCTCGGATGAGCTGCTTAGCTGGAACCAGATTTACGAAATGCTGGCGGCTGCGCTCGGCGTGAAACCCAACCTGGTGCACGTGCCCTCCGACATGATCGCCGCCTACGACAAGATCTGGGGTGAAAGCCTGTTGGGTGACAAAGCCCACAGCATGATCTTTGACAACACGCGCATCAAGCGGCTGGTGCCGGACTTCACCTGCACGGTGCCCTTTGCGCGCGGCGCCGAGCAGATCGCTGCCTGGTATATGGCCGATCCTGCCCGCCGCGTGGTTGATTCCTATTTCGATGCGCTGCTCGACCGCATCATCGCTGCCATGCAATCCGCTTATCCTAAAGAATGAAATATCCAATAAGGAACTGATAATCCATGCTCCAGGAACGCATTCAACAATATTTTGAAAAAGCAGAAAAACAGATCATCTCAGATATAACCAGGCTGGTCGCAATCCGAAGCGTTCGCGAAGAGCCGCAGCCCGGCATGCCCTTTGGCAAAGGCCCCGCCGAAGCGCTGGCTGCTGCCCTCGCCATGGCAGGCGAAATGGGCTTTGCAACAGCCAACATTGATAATTACGTTGGCACGGTGGACCTGAACGACCGGGAAACCCGCCTGGGCATCCTTTGCCACCTGGACGTGGTTGCCGAAGGCAGCGGCTGGAGCACCCCACCTTACACCGTGGTCCAGAAAGACGGCATGCTCTTCGGCCGCGGCACCAGCGACGATAAAGGTCCGCTGGTGGCGGCCCTGTATGCACTTAAGGCGGTCAAAGACCTTGGCATCTCGCTCAAATACAACACCCGCCTGATCCTGGGCACCGATGAAGAAACCGACTCAGCCGACATTAAGTATTATTTTGCCCGGCACGCTGCGCCGCCCTACACCTTCTCGCCGGACGGCTTCTTCCCGGTCACCAACACCGAAAAAGGCAGTTACAAAACAACTTTCACAAAAACCTGGGAAGTATCAGAAGCGCTTCCGCGAATTACTGCCATCAAAGGCGGCAACATCATCAACGTGATTCCTGCAGAAGCGGAAGCCCGGGTGCAAGGATTGACGACTGCCGAACTCCAACCGCATTGCAACCAGGCTGCCCGGTCCACCGGCGTTGAGTTTACGATGTCGGAGGAAGGAGACCAAATCCGCATTCTGGCAAAGGGCACCGGCGGGCACGCCGCCAAACCCCAAAAAGGCAACAATGCCGTGACCGCGCTGCTGAACCTGCTGGCTTCGCTGCCCATTGCGGAAAGCGAAAGCTTTACCGCCGTCCAGCAGCTCAACCGGCTGTTCCCGCACGGCGATTACCTCGGCCAGGCGATTGGAATTGCACAGGCAGATGAAATCTCCGGCCCGCTGACCCTTTCATTCAACATTTTTGAACAGAATTTGAGCGGATTCAAAGGCCGCTTTGACAGCCGCACGCCTTTATGCGCCGCACGAGAGAACTGCATGGACGTGGTCGACGCACGCTTCGCCGCCCTCGGCATCCAGGTGGAAAACAAAATCACCCCCCCGCACCACACACCCTGCGATTCGCCCTTCGTGCAGACACTGCTGAATGCCTATGAGCAGTACACCGGCCTGAATGGCTTCTGCGAAGCCACCGGCGGCGGGACTTACGTGCACGACATCGAAGGCGGCGTCGCCTTTGGTGCCATCCTGCCGGGCTTTGAGCCTTACTTCCACGGCGCCGACGAGCGCGTGCGCATCTCCGATCTGCTCACCGCCGCGAAGATCTTTACACAGGTGATTGTAGATTTGTGCGCATAAAATGCGGCGGGCTTCAAGCCCGCCGCATTTTAGAAAATTACAACCTCGCCAGCCTGGCTGTCCGCGCTGCCAGTTCGCGGATTGACAGCCTCTCCTTGCCCTTCAGGTAGGTCTCCAACAGGTCACCCAGCGGTTCTGACCACTTCTGCGGCACGCCGTTCATCACGCCCAGCACCGTGCCCACCAGCCCGGCGTTGCAGTCCACGTCCAGGCCGGCGTGCGCCAGCAGGCTGAACGAATTCGTCATGTCGCCGCCGCCGTACCACAGCGCCAGAATGTCCGCGGCGATGTTCGGGTAGGCATGGATCCAGTTGTACTGCTCATAGCGCTCGTCCAGGATGCGCCAGGCCTCGGTCGGATCGGTGTGAGCTTTCACCGTTTCTAAGCAGCCCGCCACCACCGCAGCATACTCGCTGCGCTGCGGCAAATAACCGGCAGCTTCTTCAAGCAGCGCGCGCGGGTCGCTGCGCACGTAGGCCAGCGCGGTCAGCACGGCGGCGTACAGCTCGCCGTACACGCCGTTGGCGGCGTGCGATACCACCCCGTCAATGTGCGCCAGGCGCGCGGCTTCCATTGGCCAGCCCGGCGCCAGCATGCCGCACACCATGCCGCGCATCTGCGCGCCAATCCAATCCGAATACGGGTTGCGCCACGAACCCGACTCGGGCGGCAGGATGCCGTCGTTAAGGTTGTGCAGCGCCACCCACTCGGCCGACCAGCCGAAGGGGATCTGCCGCACCCACTCCAGCCCCAGGTCGCGCGAGGTCATCCCGCGCCCCTTTTGCTCGAACACATCCAGCAGCACCAGTTCATAGACCACGTCATCGTTGGTCGTCTCCGGCGCGGTGATGTAGCCCTCGATTTTGCCGTACACCTCGGCGATGCGCTTGGTGTGATAGCCTTCCAGCGCCGTGCCAAACGAGCCGCCCGCCAGTTGGCCCAGCCAGCCGTTGAGCGTGCGCTCCTCCAAATTCTCCAGCGCGCGGGAGTCCTGTCCTGAATCGGCCGCAGACATGGCCGCTTTCACCTGCTCCCAGGCCGCCGGATGCTCAAAGCGCCAGTACGGCGCGGCCTCGTCACGCGGCGCGGCATGGATGGCTGCCAGCAGTTCGGCCGTCAGCACGCGCAGCCTGTCACGGTCTTTGGCCTCGGCCAGGCGCATGCCCTCGGGCAGCAGCGCTTCGGCTGCGCGCATGTCATAGCCGCGGTTGTGCATGGATTGCACCATCTCGACGTAGGGGATTTCCGGGGCACCGGAACCCGGCACGCGCGCGCCCCAGAACATGGCGATCAGGTCGTCGCCAGTCGGGAAGACCGTTTCGCTGGTGTACCACTGGCTGGCGTGCACGCGCCGGTCAAGCGGCACGGCGTTCAGGCGCAGCTCGCGGTCAATTTGCCAGGCTTTTTTCATGCCTTGCGCTTCCTTTCCTTGACCGAGTAGAAGTACAACGCGATCAACGTGGCAACGTAGGGCACCATCGAGGTGAACTGCGACGGCACGCGGTAGTCTTGCAGCAACAGCCCCAGCCCGTCCGAAAAGCCGAACAGCAGCGAGATGACCGCAATGCCAGTCGGGTTGCCGCTGACCAGGATGATGGCCGCCAGCGAGATCCAACCGCGCCCGGCCGACATATTCTCAGCGAACAGGGTCACATAACCCAGCGATAGGAAGGCCCCAGCCAGCCCGCACAGCACCGCGCACAGCAGCAGCGCGGCGGTGCGCATGCGCGCGGTGGAAACCCCGGAGGAATCCAGGCAGGCGGCATTGTAGCCGGCAGCGCGCAGGCGCATGCCGAAGCGCGTGCGGAAGATCAGGAAGTTGACCGCGATCACGGCAATCACAGCGATGTAGACCATCAGGTTCTGGCCTGAGAGCACCTCGCCCAGGAAGGGAATCTTTTCAATGAGCGGGATGTGCAGGCGCGGGATGGGCACGATGCCGGCGTTGGCGAACACGCCCTTGACATCAAAGGTCTGGCGCATCAGGTAAGTGGTCGCGCCGACCGCAAACAGGTTGAGCGCGATGCCGGTGACAAACTCGTCGGTGTGCAGCACCACCGAAAACAGGATGAAGATCAGCGCCAGCACCAGCGCGAATGCGATGGAGAGAACGATCCCCAGCACCCAGGAATGCAGGAAATACGAGCCCACCACCGCGCCGAATGCGCCGGCCAGCATCATGCCCTCCATGGCGATGTTGAAGATGCCAGCGTAGTAGGTGAAGGCTCCGCCCAGCGCGGCCAGCAGAATGGGAGTCGCGCCGGCAATCATGCCGTTGATCAAACCAACCAGGATTCTCATACCGCACGCTCCTTCGCCCGCCGCCTCGCCTCCCTGCGGTCGAGGATCACGGCCAGCGCCTCCCGGCTGGCGACAATCACCAGCACCAGCACAGCCTGCAGCACCTGGCTGATCTCGCTTGGCACCGCAGTGATCAGTTCCATGCCCAGCGCGCCGGTCTGGATGGCGCTGAAGAAGAACCCGTACAGCAGCGTGGCGACCAGCCCGTTGTTAGCCACGATGGCTATCATCACGCCGTCCCAGGCGTAATTGGCACCCAGGCCCTTCAAGAAGCGGTGCGGCCCGGCCATCACCAGCAGCCCGCCGGCCAGCCCGGCCAGCGCGCCGGTGAACAGCATCACCGCCACAAAATTGCGGTCAATGTTGCAGCCGCCCAGCCGGGCAAAGAGCGAATTTTGACCGGAGAGCCGCCATTCGTAACCGGCCTTCCAGCGGTTGAAGACGAACCAGGAAATGCCCACCGCCGCCAGCATGAACAGGATGGTGGTGTTGAAGTTGCCGATCGAGGGCAGCCAACCAGCCTGGTCAATCTGCGGCGTCATCGGCGAGAAAGCGGTTTTATCCATGAACGGCCCGGCAATAGCCCAGGCGGTGAAGAAATCAGCGACCATATTGAGCATCAGCGTGACGATAAATTCGCTCATGTTGAAAAGCATGCGCAGCAGCGCGGCCAGCCCGGCCCACAGCGCGCCGCCCAGCATGGCCAGCAGCACTAGCACAGTCACTTCCAGCACAGGCGGCAGGTGAATGTAGAGACCGCCGACGGTGGCAAACAGCGCGCCCATCAGGAATTGGCCCGGCTGCCCCAGGTTGACCGGCCCGCTGGCAAAGGCGATCGAAGCCGAAAGTCCGGTCAGCACCAGCGGAACGGCATTCTTGGCGGTGGTCGCCAGCGGTGAAAGCCCGCCCAGCGAGAACTGGAACAAGGCCGCATAGACGTCCAGCGGGTTAAACCCCTGCAGCAGCATGATGAACGCGCCAATCAGCAGGGCCACCAGCACGCCCAGCAGGCCGCTTACCCATTTGTTTCTCATTGCGCGGCACCCCTTCCTTCGAGCATCAAGTACCCCACCTCCTCAAGCGAGGTCTGCTCGACGGGTTTATCTGCCACCAGCTCTCCGCGGTGCATCACCACAATGCGGTCGGCCAGCAGGAACAACTCCTCCAGATCGGCCGATACCAGCAGCACGCCGCGGTTTTCATCGCGCATGCGCAGCACCTGCTGGTGCACGTACTCGATCGAGCCAACGTCCAGCCCGCGGGTGGGCTGATCCAACAGCACAAAGACGCTGTCGAGCAGCAGTTCGCGCCCCAAAATCACCTTTTGCTGGTTGCCGCCCGAAAGCGAGCGGAACGGGTTAAATTTGGAGGCCATCGAAACCGCAAATTGCTTTTCCAGTCCATCGGTGAAGCGGCGCGCGTGCGCGTAATCCAGCAGCAGCCCGCGCCACCGCGAAAATTTCGGATTCAGGCTGTGATGCGTCATGATAGCATTTTCCAGGATCGAGGCGTTCAGGCTGGCGCCCATCTTGCCGCGGTCCTGCGGCACAAACGAGATCAGCTTGCGGCGTTCAAGGATGGGTGCGCGGGTGATGTCTTTACCCTGCACGCGGATGCTCCCGGTGGAGGGTTGAATCAGACCCACCACAGCATTGACCAGCTCGAACTGGCCGTTGCCCTCCACGCCAGCCACGCCGACAATCTCACCGGCGCGCACGCTCAGATTGATATCATTAAGTTTCTGGCGGCCTTCGCCGTCCTTGTAGGAAAGGTGCTCTACCTCAAAAACCACCTCGCCAGGTGCGTGTTCGCGCCGCTGCGAGGTCAGCACCACATCGCGGCCCACCATCATGCGCGCCAGTTCTTCCTTGCTGGTGGTCTTGGCATCCACGGTGTCGATCTTTTTACCGCGCCGCATGACGGTCACGCGGTCGCTCAACGTCAACACTTCGTCCAACCGGTGCGAAATGAACAGGATGGTGTGCCCGTCGTCGCGCAGGCGGCCCAATTCAGCAAACAACTGCGGGATCTCCTGCGGGGTCAGCACGGCGGTCGGCTCATCCAGGATCAATACCGACACGTTGCGGTAAAGCAGCTTGAGAATTTCCACCTTTTGCCGCGCTGCCACCGAGATCTCACCCACCAAAGCATCGGGGTCAAGGTTAAATTGAAATTCGTCAATCTTCTGGCGCACCAGCCGGCGCGCCTTGCCGGTATCAACCTGGTCCGCAAAGCGGGTGGGTTCCTGTCCCAGCACGATGTTCTGCCAGACGGTGTACTCGGGGATCAGCAAAATCTCCTGGTGCACCATGCCGATCCCGGCGGCAATCGCCTCGCCTGCCTGGCGGAAATGCACCGGCCGACCCTGGTAATAGATCTCGCCGCCGTCGCGCGGCACCAGCCCGTAGAGCACCTTCATCAGCGTGCTCTTACCGGCACCATTCTCGCCCACCACCGCGTGAATCTCGCCCTTGCGGAAGCTGACCGAGACGTTGTCCACGGCCACCACGCTGGGCGGGTAGACTTTGACAATATTTTCCAGCCGGATTACATCATCCATAATCAATTTCACCAAGGAATTAACCACAGAGACACGGAGAACACAGAGAAGATAAAGAGAGTAAAGAATAAAGAAATAAATGTGTTGTTATTCTTCTCTCTTGATTCCTTTTTATTCTCAGTGCCCCCTGTACCCTAACGGGCATAATGTCTCTGTGGTTGTCTTCTTTTCAATACCAATTAAGTTCCGACGCCGGCTCCACAAATGGAGACGGCGCCGGTTGTCAATCATTACCGATTAGTTCCACACATCCTGGCCGCCGTAGCGCGCAATCACCAGCTTGCCGTCAATGATCTGCTGGCGCAGATCCATGACCTTATCCACAATGGCTTTCGGTAGCACCTGCACCTTGGCATCCAGCACGATGTCCACGCCGCCCGACTTCAGGCCGTCCTCGATGACCACGCCCGGCTTGAAGGTGCCGTCCTGGATGGTGGCAAAGACCGTCTCGATGGTCTTGCCGACATTCTTCACATCGCTGGCGACAACAAAACCGGGTTCCAGGTCATTCTGGTTGGTATCCACGCCGATGGCATACAGCGAGCGTTCCGCAGCCGCCTGCAACACGCCGATGCCAGCTGCCGCCGCTACCTGGAAGACAACATCCGCATTTTGATCATACAGTTGCAGAGCGGCCTGCTTGCCTTTAGCCGAATCATCCCACGCGCCGCCCAGCGATTTGGCCAACACCTGAATTTCAGGATCCACCGACCGGGCACCTTCGCCGTACGCCCACACAAATGCACTCACCACCGGGTCCACATCGCCGCCCACCACGCCAACGATCTTATCGGCGTTGACATTGGGGATCGTCGTATCTGTTGTGACCAAACCCGCCGCCACGCCCGCCAGGTAAGCGGATTCTTCCTCAATGTAATCGACCGAGGTGATGGTCTTGCCGGTGTTTTCAACGACGGTGTCGATATTGACAAAGATTTTGTCAGGATACTTGTCAGCCATCGCCTTCAACTGGTCTTCAAAACCGTAGGAGATGACAAAGATCACGTCGGCATAATCTACAGCCGCCTGCAGCGCGGGCTCGTACTTGCCCGCATCAAAGTTGCACTCAATGGTGCGGGTTTCCACGCCGTACTTCGCTGCAATGGCATCGATGCCGGCCTTGCCCGAGTCATAGAAGGCATTATCGCCCAACGCGCCGTTGATCAGGTAGACCACTTTCTGCACCTTGGGCGCGGCGGCTTGCTGCCCGCAGCCGGTCAGGGCCAGCAGCATGGCAGCCAGAAGCAGGACGTACACGAACTTCTTCATGTTTTTCCTCCATCCAAGCATTAATATGAAATTGGGGTCTAGGGGCCTCTCCACGCTTATTATAATGACAAAAACGGATAACGGCATCCCGCCAGGCACTCTGATTGTGGGTAACACCATTATCCGGATGGCCAAGCAATAAGAATGAATCAGGCCGTCAGTTCCTCAGCCCGCAGGCGCACCGCCGGGTCGCCGATCAGAACGTAGCCATCGGCATTGTTGCGCTCGATCCAGTTGGCCGCCAGCGTGTCCTGGTCAATCTTGTCGCCCCAACCCGCCCATGCTGTGCGCCGCCAGCAAAAACTTGTCCTGCGAGTCGCCGGCTGCGTTCAGGCGCAAAAAGCGCCCGTTGCCCTGCAAAAAAAGCAGCGGGTTGACCCACAGCAGCGCGGTCACGCCGCGGATGCTGGCCAGGTTCAAGCCCATGATGCCGGGAATAAGCATCACTTCCTCGCGCGGGCCGGGCACGGGCGGTGCGAACGAAACCGCCTGAATCTCCGCCACAGTTTCTGCTCCCAAAAGTTGGGTGGCGGTTTCCTGATCCTCGCCGCGGCGGATTTGCTCCTCGATTTCGGCCAGAGACAGGGTCGACCAGCGGTGCAGCAGATCGTTGGTATCCAAAGTTGTGCTCCTTTCGCCCGGATAACGATAATCATTGGAACGGATCGGTTGTGACCAGTAAATTTATTTACTAAATTAGTCTAAATTATAATATAGCATCGGAAAACGGCAATTACAACCGGCAATTTGTTAAGAAATTACGGCTTTAAAATGCTAAACAATGGAATTTAGTTTAAAGTCCCGGCCCGGAATTCGCTCAGCCCTTCAAGGTTAAACAATTCCATCATATCAGCCACAAAGCGCGCAGAATCATCATCAATCCTTGCCCACCCATCCCGCGTGTGGATGAATGCAGCGCAGGTGGGAAACGATGTGCCAAAATCGTTCGCCGGATTCTCCGCCTGCTGGATAACCGCACAGCCCCAACGCAGATGCTGACGTTTTCCATCCATCACGGCCGGGGTGCCATGCTCATTGTCAATATCAATGCTGCGGATTTGGACACCCTGTTCTTCGAATCGTCTCGCAAGGGAGATCACCGCTTCTTCGAATGTCGAATACGTGCCCTGTGCTTTGGCCCGATCCAGCAGAATCCTGGCATTGATCCAGAGTCTGCCGATCATTAATACTGCCAGGCCCATTCCAATCAAAATTTTCGTGGAAGTGGAGAATTTATAAAGCAAAGAGGTACTCATGCAGCCTCACATTCTTATTGTCGTACGCGTGCCCTCCACTTCCAGCCTAGTTCGAGTTCGCAGCTTGAAATTCGCGCAGCCCTTCAAGGTTAAACAACTCCATCGCCCAACCCACAAACGGCGCAAACCCCTCGCCCATCAACACCCAACCATCCCGGGTATGCACATACTGCGTGCAGATCGGGAAAGCAGAACCCCGGTGACGGGCAGGGATACGGTCCAATTGGATGCGGGCGCAGCCCCAACGAACATGCTGCCTGACCCCATCCACCACTTCACGGCTGGTTTCCACGTTGGAAACGCTCAATACGCTGGCGCTGCTCTCCTCCCAACCCTGGCGGACATGCTGTATGACGGCTTCCTCCAGCGTCGGGTATGCGCCGTCGGCCTTCGCGTTGAGCAGCATGGCCGAGGCGTTAATCCACACGCCGGCAAAAAAGACGGCAGCTGCGATTGCGAGTATCATACCAATGCGAACAAGTCGGCGAGACCAGGGGATTGCCTGCCGGGTTGGCGGGGTTTGCGCAGCCTGCGGGTGGATCGCGGCTTCCCGCTGCAGCAGGAACCAGATGCCCGCGCCGCTGATGATCCCCGGCAGCAGGACCAGGCTCAAGGTCCAATCTAGAGGCATGCGAATGGGCAGCAGGCTGGCAGCGGCCAGCAGGTTGACCGGCACCAGCCAGGCGGCATGCCGCAGCGACCGCCGCAGAAAAAACCATTGAAGCAAACCCAGCACCAGCCCGATCGCCAGAAAAACCAGCGCGAACCTGGCGAAACTGTCCTCCATTCCAAGTATATTGGCCGCCCCAAACGCGGCAGCGATGATCCCGCCCAACCCGAAGCCCAACGCGGTCGCCGCGAACCACCGGCTCGCGCCCGGCAGGAAGCGCCGCAGCAGCAGCCACTGCGCCCAGGCGGTAAATATTCCCAGTCCGGCGGTGAAACCCAGCATCAGCCAGGCCGCGCTGTCCAGCGCGGGCCACCAATTCAAATGGGTGCCCAGGTTGAGAACTGCCATGAAGGGCAAGGAGAAGGCATAGGTTGTGAAGATCGCCAGCGGCACCACCAACAGCGCGGATAGAATCCAGCCCAAAAACCACCAGAATCCACGCTGCGGAACCCCCGCCAACCGCAGCACAGCCGCGCCGTTCGCACCCATGACTACATCTTTTTCCACTCCCATCTCTTCCCCCTTTCGGGTGCGCCACTCGTGCCAGCGCTCCCGCAGGATCGACCACGCCAGCGCAGCCGTTTCATGCAATCCATGCACCGTCCAATTGCCTGATTCAGCCATACGCTCCTGGAACACCGCGTGAATCTCACCGGCGAATTCGTGGCGAAAGCGCGGCGGGTACAGGCGCAGCAGTCGCTCGTAAACGCGCATCGTCAGGTTCTGCAAAGCCCCCTGAGGTTCGTCCATCATCTCTCCATGGCAGCATGCAGACTGGTCAGGTAAACCAGCGTTTTAAGTCGTTCGGCTTCCAATGTAAAGATGCGCCGCCCCTCCTCGGTCAGCCGGTAGAGCTTGCGCTCACGCCCATCGCCGTCTGAATCGCCGTCCTCAACGCGCTCGATCCAGCCGTCCTCCAACATGCGGCGCAGCGCGGTGTAAAGCGTGCCGGTGGCCAGCACCACCCGTCCCCGGCTCATGGATTCCACTTCCTTAATAATTCCATAGCCGTGGCGCGGTTCGGCGGCCAGGCTGAGCAGGATGAAAAAGGACGTTTCGGTTAACGGCTGGGGCTGCATGGTATCTCCCAATCAGTAGAATAACGATATATCGTTCAACTACATATTAGGGATCTTTTCCCGCCGAGTCAAGTAATCTTGTAATTTTCGAAGAAATCACCCGGCTTTGAGGAACCAGGCTGCGGCCCAGCCGCGCTCACCTTTGGCATTCTCGCCGTAGATCCACTGCTCGGGCTTGCCAATTTTCTGTCTGGCAGCCGCCAAATCCGGCTCCAGCACCTGCAAACGCTCATTGGCAAACACTCCGCCAACGCGGGGCGAATTGACGCTCGGCTGGGCGCGCAGATTCAGGTCGGCGGTTGCAACCGCGGTCAGGCCGCTGACCGCCGGCTGCGGGGGCGGCGGCGCGGGCAGCGCGCGCACCAGCCAGGCCGCCACGTATCCGCTGATGCCGCCCGGCGTGCGCACGTTCAACCATTGGTCGGCCTGACCCAGTTTAGCCTGTGCCGCGGCTGCGTCACCCAGCACGGTCAGCGCGTCCGCGTTGGTGGCCACCGCCAGGACGTTATCTTGCGTGGACGGCCGCGCGCGCACATTGACCCATTCGATCGGGTAAACGGTCAGCCCGCTCTCCGGCGGATTCTGACCGGTGGCATGCACCAGCCAGGCGGCCACAAACCCGCGCTGCCCTTTGGCGGTTTGCACCTGAATCCACTCATTTTGTTTGCCAAGCTTACCGCGCGCCAGGTCAGCGTCGCCCAGCACGGTCAGCGCATCATTTAATGTCAAGGTTGCCAGCAGCGGAAACGCTGTTCCCGGTCCGCCGCGCAGATTGACCTGATCGTTGGGGTAAATCACCAGGTCGCTGGGCGGGAAGGCCTGCCCGGTATCCTGCAGGAACCAGGCAGCAGCGTAGCCGCCCTGCCCGCTGGCGGTCAGCACCGGCAGCCACTGCCCCTGCTGGCCGATCTTCGAGCGCACTTCCTCGGCTTTGCCCAGCACCTGCAGACGCTCGCCCGCCGGCAGCCCGGCGATCACGTGCGACTCGGTGGTTGGACCGCTGCGCAGGTTCAATTCAATGGTTGTAAACGCCTCAACCCCGCTGGGCGGCGGCAGCGGCCCCACTTCCGGCTCCGGCTCCACCGCCGGGCTGTCCTTCAGGTACGGCCACGGATCAACGATCCCGGCCGGGTAGCCCTTGGTCTGGGCGCCCTCGATCTTGAGCGTCAGGTGCAGATGCGAGCCGCGCGAATTGCCGGTGTTGTCGGCTTTGCCGATCAGCGCGCCAGCCGCCACCCACTGCCCCTCACCCACCAGGATCTCCGAGAGATGCCCATAAATGGTGTGCACCACCTTCCCGGCGATCTGGTGGCGAATGCGCACATGCCGCCCATAGGGGTGGTTTTTGGGGAAGCCAGCCTGATAGACCTGACCGTCGGCGGCCGCATAGATATTCGCGCCGTCCGGCGCATACAGGTCCAGGCCCTCGTGCCCCGGCAGGCCAAAACCCTTGTAGCTGTCAGGATTTTCACCGAAATACTGGTTCACGCGGCAGCTGTCAACCGGCCAGTGCAGCCGAAAGGCAGGCACCTCGGCCTCGAAGGCCAGCGCAGCCTCCGGCCAGGCCTGCACGGGCGGCTTACGGTTAACTTTATAGTCCGCGACAAACAACCCGACCAGGGCTGCACCGCCGTAAGCCAGCTCACCGCCTGCCAGCGGGATTGACAGGCGCTGCGTGGTGCCTGGAAAATTCGGATCGTACAGGTTGATGCTGATCTGCCGGCGCGATTCGTCCAAGTCGTAGCCCACCGCCAGGACAAAACGGCCAGCGGGCTGGTCCTCCTTCACGTTGGCGTAGAGCAGCACCAGCACGGCCGGCTGGCCTTTTTCCAACCGGCGGCGCAATTTGGGAATTTCACGCCGCAGCAGGCTCGCCTGGCGCGCGGCGGGTTCAAGCAACAGGCCGGCGAGAATCTTCAGGATCGTTTCTACCTTCAGGCAGTCCACCTGCCGTCCGCGCAGGTAAGCCAGCAGGCGCTCATCGGCGACAGCCGGCGGGCGCATCCCGGCCTTGAAGTAATCCAGCGTGGCAAAGCACATCCCGCCGCTCAACCCATCGCTCACCCGGTTCAAATCAATGGACCCGCCCAGCGGCAGGTCGTAACGCAACGGCATTCGCTGCTCGAAGGCGTTCTTGAACGGAAAGCCGTGCGTGTGCGGTAAAAATCCAGTCTGTGCCTGAACCATCTGACACCTCCGGAATAATCAAACGAAATTGGTTTCCAATTGATTATACCGAGTTCAGGTTGATTCTTGACATAAATACTAGATTATTAAGAAATTAACCACAGAGACACAGAGCACACAGAGTCAATACAGGAGAGGAGAGAAACCTGGGATAAAGAACCTTCTTCTACTCCTTTCCTCAAATCCTCTGTGCCCTCTGAGTCTCTGTGGTTGTTTTTTGCCCCTGTTCTTCTGTGGTTAATCTTCCGCCTGGGGCCAATCGATTTTTAGATATTTGGTGTAACCGTGCTTCTCCACGCCGTAGACCCGCGCAAACGACTCCTCGCTGCAGCCGGGCTCATCCACCACCGTCACCGTGGTCTGGTACGCGCCGATCGGCACAAAGGTCAGCTTGCCGCCGCGGCACACCCAGGCCTCCAGCAGGTACGGTTCCTGCTCCGAATCATCGCCTGCGCGCAGCACCAGCGGCGACCAGGTGACGGTGACCTCGCTGCCGCTGCGCACGGCAGTCGCCCAGCTCAGCCCATCGTAAAATGGCGACCACGGGCGTTTAATCGTCAGCGGATCAACCGGCTGGACCTGGTTAATATCCCCCTGCACATCCATCCACTGCAGGTTCATCCAGCACGGGTTGTCCCCGCCGATGGCTTGCACTTCGATGTAACCGGTATCGGCAACGTACCCGATAATCTCCAGGCGATTACCCTTCAGCAGTCCATATTTATACAGATAGGCTTTTGACGGACCGTAAAAACAGCTCACATGCTCCTGATTGACCACCCCGCGCAGCACCGTGTAAGTAGGAACCGGCGTGGCGGTCGCCGTCGGGCTGGCAGTGGGTGTGAATGTGGGTTCGAGGGTCGCAGTTGCACTGGGCAGCGGCGTCTCGCTGGGCGCGGGCGTGGACGTGACGGTCGGCTGCGGCTGTGTCTCGGTCGGCACATGGGTTGCGGTTGCAACCTGCACAGGAGCCGCCGAGCAGCCCGCCAGCAGGGCCGCCAGCAAAATCAGGCTTACCCCAAAAGCTCGTTTATACATTCAAATCACCTACGGCCAGGGAATCGGCACCGCTTCGGAGAAACCGTGCTTCTCGACCGTGCGAATCTCTCCTCGCGAGGGTTGAGAGCAGCCAGGATCGTCCTGCACCGTGTAACTGGTGGTGTACTGATTCTCAAAAGAGACCGTCCACCACAGGTAAGCGCCGTTCTGGCACACCCAGGCCTCAATAAAATAACCGCGGTCCTTGTCCTCGGTCATCACCATGCGGTCCCAGGTGATGGTCACCTGGTTGCCGTCGCGCGTGGCTGCCACATTGTGCGGCGGGCCGTACTGGTTGCTGCCGACCTTCATCAGGTCGGGCGTGGTGTAGCGGATGGTGGTGATATCGCCAGTGATGGAAAGCACCGAAGGTGCCGCCCAGCAAGCGTAATTCAGCTTGTCAAATTTGATCCACAGCCAGGATGAATAGGCAAAGCGTCCCCAAACCACGCCCTTGTCGCCGGGGTACAGATCGGCCGCGTGCAGGTAAGCCTTCGAAGGGCCGTAGCGACAGTGCGCCTGCATGGTCACTTCCACGTCCGGCAGGTCAAAGGTTGGTGAAGGCGTGATGGTGGACGTATCTGTGACGGTTGGGGTGAGCGTGATCGTCGGGGTGAGCGTGATCGTCGTCGTGCGCGTGACGGTCGCGGTGGCGGTGAGCGTTGCTGTTGGTTCGGGCGTGTCTGTGAGCGTGACGGTGGCGCTGGGCTGCGGCGAAAGCGTGACAGTCGGCGCAGCCTGCGGTGCGGCACACGCGTTAAGCAAAAGCAGCGGCAGGATGAACAGGCTCATCCCGCGCAGGGTTGTTTTTGTTGTCATGGGTTGGATTCTAGCACGTATCCCTGAGAGAATACTCTGTCACGGGGGTGAAAACGCGGGGCCGCTTTGCTTAAAAGCCGGCCTGGTTATCCCAGTAATCGTCCTCATCCTGGCGATCCTCCCATTCATCACCGCCGTCTCCATCAAATGCATCGTATGACTCGCCGGGATCGCCGAACAACCCTCTCGCGCCGCCGTCCAGCCAGCGGTCGAACAGGAACAGCGCAAACAATCCGTTCAGCGGCGGCCTGGAATACTGGTCAGGCGGCCGTATGGAGTGCATTTCTGACCTGCTGCGCGAGGCGTAATAGATCACAACTGCGATGATGACCATAAAGACAAAGGCAATACACTCCATACGAATCCCCTTGTGAATAAAATGGTCATGGATTATTCGTAGATTAAGTTTTCAAATCCATTCAGCGTAACCGCGCTGACTGCATGACTGCCAAAACGGCAGACAGCTTCGTTCAAAATATCATCATTGTAGAGTGCGCGGCTGCGTTTATCCATTCACCAGACTCCATCGCGTTTTGATATCACCCGGCAAACTGCAGCGTGAACCTGAACCGGCAGTCATCCTCGAACCACATCGGAAAGTTGGTGCCCCACAGGTTGTTGTGCAGGTTGAAGTGCACACCCCGGGTCAGGTCGGGTTGATTGTTGTTGAAATCCATCAGCGATGGGGTGCCCGGCGCCACCAGCGGCGCGTCCAGCGTTTCGATGCGCAGCAGCGCGCCGCCGTCTGTGCAGGTCAGGCCGCGCCCGACTGCATGCAGGTGCCGGTTGCCGTTTTCCACCACCTCCAGCGGCGAAACCGGCTGCCCGAGCTTGTCCATGCGCCAGTCGGCCACCGGCGAAACGCGCGGCGCGAAAGACAACCACAGCGCCTCTGGCAGGCGGCAGGCGGGCTTATCGAACCACTGCAACTCCACAGCGATTTCCGGCGTGCGCTCTGCGAAGGTATAGGTCAGAAAGAACTCGCGCGGGCAGCCGTAGTCGCGCACGGCTTCCGCCGGGCCCTGCAAATGCGCCATCACCTGGCTGCCGCGGCGGTACAGGCGCACCGCCTGCGGCTGCCACAGCCTGGAGACCGGTTTTGCGGCTTCCAACCCCGGTTTGGTGAAGTCCTCGCGGCTCCAGCCGCTGCCCTGCTCCTCCGGGCGGATGTACTGGCGGAAGAAACGCTCGTAATCCTCCGCCGAGAAGGTCTGGTAGCGCAGCCAGGCCAGCAGGTGATTGCCGTCCGCGTGCGCGCGGCCGCCGCGTTTTTGCGTCAGGCCGCTCAACGCGCCGGTCTGCGAATCAAAGCGCACCGTGAAGTGCGTCATTTCCAGCAACTGGGTTTCCACCGGCTGCCACTCCGAAAGGTCCGGCCGAACCGGCCGCAGCGCATCCAGCCGTTTGCGCGCCTCAAAGCCGCGCTGCGTATCACCCAGCGCAGCCACCGCGGCGTCAACATAGGCGCGCTGCTCGGCCCACGAGGCTTCAAACGCGCGGAAGTTTTCCTTCCCGCGCGCCGCCCGAAAGTCCTCCGCCGCGTAGGCTTCGTGATCGGCCAGGAAGGTTTTCTCATCCATGCCCCAGGTGTGCTCAGGGATCATCAGCAGCCGCCGCTCAAAGCGGTCAAAGTGCTCATCGGCGCGCAGGTTAGGCGAATCGATCAGCCAGGACCTACGCAGACGCAGTAGATCGCGGAACTGCGCCACCTTGAGCGGATCGCTGCCCGCGCCGTGAATCCATGTGTCGCCGATCTCCTGCGTCACCACCGGCAGAGAGGAGCGTATCGGTTCCAGTTCGCGGGCAAAATCGTTGAGCGTTGAAGCGGCCACCTGCGCGTCGGGGAATTCGGCACGCAAGTGCGCAAAAATGCCAGCGACTTCAGCCTCATCCTGCGGCCCCAGGTTATCAATCGAGTGGCCGAATGCCAGCGCGGCGCGCCCGCCCGGCAGCGCAAACGCGCTGCCGTAGCCGCTTTCATACATCACCACCACCTCCGCGCCGGAGGGGTCCTGCCAGCGGAAAAGCGGCGGCACTTTGGGCACCGCCGAGCCAGGATTGACACCGATGTGCAGGAACTGTACTCCTGCTTCAGCCAGCAGCGGCACAATGCCGCGCGTATGGCCGGGAACGTCGGTGAACTTGGCCGCAATGGTCTGTTTACCAAAGCGTCTATCCAGCCGCTGCGAAAGCAGCAGCCCCGTGCGGAACAGGTCAGCGTCCATCAATTCGCTGTGCGTGGTGAATGGCAGCGCATGCCAGGCAATCTCACCGCGATGAATGGCTTCTTCCATCTCGCGCCGCCTGTCTCCATCGGCCTGCTCCAGGTATTCGTAAATCAGCCACGAGCCGGTCGTCCAGATAAAACGGTCGGGGTTATCCTGCTCGCGCATTCGCCGCGCCAGCGCCAGTGCCGCCGGAATATAACGGGTGAAATACTGCTGCGTCACGGCGGCAGCATAATTGGTGAAACCAACATCCAGGTGTGTTTTGAAGATCAGGTGAATTTTGAGCGACATGGGAAATCCTTGGGGCCGTCAATATGCCAAATGGATGCACCTCCAACGAAAGTGGCAACTCATCCTGACAGGACAGGAGAATTGCCCTGCCTGATAATGCATCATGATCATTTATGAGGGCCCTTTTATTATAGTCGGGTATGGCTTTCTGAAGATTCAATTCCCCAATCGACACTATAATCATTGTTGTAGGGCTTGATCCACCCAAGGAGCATCTCCCATGACATCCGAAAAGATGAAATCGTTCAACTACGCTGTCGGCATGTTTGGCACTTCCATCCCGATCAACATGCTCAAAACCTACGGCGCGGCATATTATGTCATCAACCTGGGCCTGACCACTGCCCAATGGGCATCAATATTGTTCATCTACACCTTCATTGACGCGATCGACAACCCGGTCTACGGCTTCCTCTCCGACCGCACGCGCAGCCGCTGGGGCCGCCGCCGCCCCTGGCTGGTGATCGGCACGCCGCTGCTGGCGCTGGGGCTGATCGCTTTCTTCTCCACACCTTCCTTCATCGCCGGCTCAAACCTGCTGGCGTATGCAATGCTGTTCTATATCTTCACCGGCACACTCGATTCGGTCATCAACGCCAATTACGGTGCTTTGTTCCCGGAACTGTTCCGCACTGACTCCAGCCGTGCAGCTACCAACGCGCTGCGCCAGGCTTTCCAATTGGTGGCAATGATCATCAGCATTGCGCTCACCCCGCTCATCACCAGCGCGATCGGTTTCAGCCTCACCGCCATTATTTACGGCATTCTGGGCGGCTCAGTTATTCTTTACATGGCGCTCACCGCCAAAGAAGTGGCTGTGGAAGAGCACGAAGTCAAACCCGGCCTGTGGAGCAGCCTGAAGGACCTGTTCCTTAACCGCAAATTCTGGCTGGCCGGCCTGACCAACGCATTCTACAGCGCGGCCATGTCGCTGGTGATGGCCTCTCTGCCCTTTTTCACGAAATATACGCTGCAAATCCCCGACAGCCAATCCACCATCTTGTTCGCCGCAGTATTGATCATTGCCATCGCCTGCGTGGCGGTGTGGGCGTGCTTTGTGCGCAAGTGGGGGCTGATCCCGGTGTGGCGCGCGGCGCTGGCTTCGCTGGCAGCCGCGTTTGGCGCACTTTACTTTGCCAGTTCGCTCACGACTGCGGCAATTGGCAGTGCCCTGGTCGGGTTCGGATTCGCCGGCGTGATCACCACCATGGACCTGATCGGCGCCAAGGTGATGGATGAAGATACCCGCAAACACAACGTCCGCCGCGAGGGCATCATCTCGAACGCGCTGGGCTTTATGAACCGCCTGAACGGGCTGTTCACCAGCGCGGCCTTCCTGCTGGTGGGCACTTTGTTCGGCTTCATCAGCGGCGATCAGCCCGGCCCGCAGCCGGATACGGCCGCCCGCTTCCTGCTTACGGTTTTCCCGCTGGCACTCACCCTCATCTCATTCGCCTTCTCCTTCACGGTCAACTTCCCGGAAAACGAAAAACAGCCCGAAATGGGCACGCCGACCCCCGCCGGGGCGGCGGACTGAAAGGAGCATCTCATGGCACTCATCCGCATGGACCATTTGCCAATTAACGTAAAGGTCAACCTGCCGCTGTATATCGTCGTGCCCGAGCCGGGCGAGATGGGCGGCGTGCCGGTGCGCGACCGCAAGGTGCTGTACCTGCTGCACGGCCTGAGCGACGACGCCAGCGCCTGGCCGCGTTATTCCACCATCGAACTGGTTGCCCGCCATTACGGTCTGGTTGTGGTGATGCCTTCGGTCGGGCGCAGCTTCTACATCGACCAGCCCAACGGGCAGGCCTACTTCACCTACATCACCGAGGAACTGCCGCAGTACCTGCAGGACGTGTTCGGCATTGTGCCAAAGCGCGAAAACACGCTGATTGCCGGCCTTTCCATGGGCGGCTACGGGGCGTTCAAGGCCGCGCTGCTGCACCCCGAACGCTACTTTGCCGCCGCCAGCCTTTCCGGTGTGCTTTCCATGGCCATCATGTCCACGCACCCCGATGACGAACGCAAACCTGAATTCACGCACCTGTTCGGCGACCTGGACAAAATCGCCGGCAGTCTGCACGATCCAATGGTCTGGCTGCAGCGCGCCGCGCAAAACCCGGCCGCCCTGCCGAAGCTGTTCGCCGCCTGCGGCCGCCAGGACGACCTCTACCCACTGAACCGCATGTTCAAGGCCGCCTGCGAACAACTGGGCGTGCCGTTGAACTACCACGAAGAAGACGGCGGGCACACCTGGCCCTTCTGGGACAAGTACATCCAGCGCTTTTTATCGCTGGTGCTGGAACCGGATTAAGAAACCACAGAGGCACAGAGAACACAGAGAAGAACTCTTATTCGAGATGAACGCATATCGTTCTTCTCTTAGCTCTCTTCATACATACACTTTGTGACCTCTGTGTCTCTGTGGTTATTATTTAACTTCAGTTCAATCAGGCAATAATTATTAAAGGTGAATCATGCAGGATATCATCGTCAAAACCATTCATATCGATCATGCCCAGCAGGGCAGCTACTTCACCGTGCCCTTTGAAGTTCCCCAAAACATCGCCCGGCTGTCACTATCTTACCGCTACCCGCGCCGGCCTGAGATTGACCAACGCCTGCCAAACGGTGTTTACACTGCCAAAAATGAGGTCAATATTATTGACCTGGGGCTGATCGCCCCCGACGGCCGCCAGGTGGGCGCTTCTGGGTCCGATAAGCTGGCCTTCACCGTCAGCGAGACCGATGCCACCCCCGGCTACCTTCCCTGCCCAATTGTGCCCGGCACCTGGCAGATCCTGGTCGGCGCGTACAAAGTTGATCCAGACGGCGTGGATGTTGAATACAGGATCACGTTGGAGCACAAAGGCCGCCGCCTGTTTCGAGGTGATTTGCACACACATACCCTCGCCTCTGATGGCGTGCACACCCTGGAAGAGCTGGCCTGGAAGGCCAAACGCAGCGGACTGGATTTCATCGCCGTCACCGACCACAACCAGTTTGCACCCGCGGCGGCCATGCCGCGCATCGAAGGCATCACCATGATCCCCGGTGTCGAGTGGACGCACTACCAGGGGCATGCCAACTTCCTGGGTGTTGACCAGCCTTATGACGGCAGCTTTTTTACCAACACCTTCGAAGAGGCGCAGGCTATATTTCAAACCGCCCGTCAGCGCGGCGCGACCATCACCATCAACCATCCGCTGGATGAGAACTGCGGATTTCGCTTTGATATGACGCGCCTGCCCTTCGACTGTCTGGAAGTTTGGAACGGCCCAATGCGCGAACACAACCTCAAAGCCGTCGGTCTGTGGCAGCAGCTCCTTTGCGCCGGGCGCAAAATCCCCATCTGCGGCGGCAGCGACTATCACCGCGACACACCCTTCATCTTCCTGGGCGGGCCAACCATGGGCCTGTATGCGGGCTCAAGCGGCGCCAGCGACCTGCTGGCCGCATTGCGCGCGGGCAGCGGCTTCATCACCTTCGCGCCCAACGGCCCGGTGGTGGAAGTGACCGCCGGTGATGCCATCCTGGGCGAAAGCGTTCTCTGGAAGGACGAGCAAGAGCTGCATATTAAAGCCGATCATCTCCAAAAAGGCGATGTGCTGCGCGTGGTCACTGGCGCATCAAGCGATGTGCTGCTGCAGGCATCCGCTGACGGCAGCGCCAGCCTGGTCTACCCGATGGCCGCGCCGGGCTTCGCCCGCATTGAGATCCTGCGCACCTTCATCCCCGGCGTGCCCATGTTGCCGGCGCTGCTTTCCAATCCAATTTACTTCGACCAGAGCTGAGCGCTTCTTTTCCATCCAGACAGCCGGCAATGCCGGCTGTCTTTTTTCGTTAAAATCGGTCAAAAATATGCAACCCATCATCTACCAATAACTCGTTCGTGATTTTTGTGTCATAATACTCTTATCTCCCTTTACACAATTAAATAGCCGCAGGGGGTCTGCAGGCTTGACTTCACCTTTTGGACGAATTGCGTTCTTTGTTGCGAGGAGGTCCAGATGGTTAGTGATACGCACCCCACCTTGCCTGAGTTCGATTACTTTCGGCCAGAGACACTGCAGGAAGCCAGCACATTCCTGGCACAACATGCCGGCGAATCCCGTCCGTTCCTGGGGGGAACGGACCTGTTCGTGCGCATGCGTGACGGCGCGCTGTCTCCGCGCTACCTGGTGGATGTGAAGCACCTGGACGGGACAGACGAACTGCGTTTCGATCCGCGGCGCGGCTTAACCGTCGGCGCGGCAGTCAGCATGAACCGCGTGATTTATTCCGCAGAAGTTCAGCGGTTCTATCCGCTGCTGGCCGAGGCCTGCCGCTCGGTGGCCAGCCATCAGCTGCGCACGCGGGCAACGATCGCGGGCAATATATGCAACGCCAGCCCGGCCGGCGACACCCTTGGTGCGTGCCTGGCGCTGAACGGCGTGTTGAACGTTCACGGAGTCAACGGCCCGCGCCAGGAGCCGTTAACAACTTTCTTCCTCGGCCCCGGCAAAACCGCCCTGAAACCCGGCGATATTGTTACTTCCATTCACTTTCCGCTGCCGCCGCAGGGCTGCGTTGGAACATACCTGAAGCTGGGGCGCAACCGCCTGAGTGATCTGGCCATTGTTGGCGTAACCGTGCTGGCAGCTCCCGACCCCGGGCTGCCCTCCGGCTTCCGCTTCCGCATTGTGCTGGCTTCCGTTGCCCCGGTGCCGCTGACCGCCGCGCAGGCCGAGGAATACCTGGCGAACCACCCCCTCACGCCTGAATCCATCCATGAAGCCGCACAATTGGCCGGCAAAGAATGCGCGCCGATTGATGATATTCGCGGCAGCGCGCGCTACCGCAAGGCCATGGTCAGGAACCTGACCGAAAAGGCGGTCGCCGCCGTGTGGAACAAAATCCATCCCTAGATCAATCTCACCGCTCTCCAACCATCCCTCAATTAAAAATTGATTGGAGGATCGCATGTCCTTCCACAAAATCCAACTCACAGTCAACGGAGTGCAAGAGCGCGTCAGCGTAAAATCCAACCAGACGCTTATGCTGCTGCTGCGCGAGACCCTGGCCCTGACCGGCACCAAAAACGGCTGTTCGGCGGGCGAATGCGGTGCCTGCACGGTGCTGCTCAACGGCGAAGCTGTGAACAGCTGCATGGTTTTGGCAGCCGAGTGTGATGGCGCCGAAGTGATCACAATTGAAGGCCTGACCGGCGACCCGTTACAGGATGCACTCATCCGCCACGGCGGCGTGCAGTGCGGCTTTTGCACCCCGGGCATCGTGATTTCAGCTCGCGCGCTGCTCAACCGCAATCCCAACCCGAGTGAAGAAGAAATCAAAGAGGCGCTGGTTGGCAACCTGTGCCGCTGCACCGGCTATGTGCGCATTATTGAAGCTGTAAAAGATGCAGCCCGCGTACAGGCCCAGACCCATTAAGCGCAACCATCTGCTTTTGTGGGGCGCGCCAGGCGCGTACTCCTGGACAAGAGGCAACCTGCTATGGAAAAAAACACCCTTCAGGATAAGCACAGCCCAGTTGGTGAAAGCAAAACCCGCATTGATGCGCGTGAAAAGGTGACCGGCGCAGCGCTCTACGCCGACGATATCCAGTTCGGCCGCCGGCTGCTGTATGCCCGCATCAAACGCAGCCCATATCCGCACGCGCTGATCAAAAAAGTGGATGTCTCCAAAGCGTTGGCCTTGCCCGGCGTAAAAGCCGTTGTCACCGGTGCAGATTTTCCCGGTTACATCGGGCTGTACTTGAAAGACCGGCACATTTTCTGCCGCGACCGGGTGCGCTACGTCGGTGATCCGGTCGCCGGTGTGGCGGCAGTTTCACCGGAGATCGCCGAGCAAGCTGTACGCTTGATCGAAGTGGAATATGAGCCGCTTGAACCGGTGCTGGACCCGGAATTTAGCGCCAGTCCGCAAGCTCCGCTGCTGCACCCTGACCTGGGCAAATACACCGTGGCCAGCTTCATCCTGCCAAAAGCCGGCACCAACATCTCCAACCACTTCAAGCTGCGCAAAGGCGATGTGGACGCGGCCTGGGGCAAATGCGCCGCAATCATCGAGCGCAAATACCGCATCCCGCACATCCAGCATGTGCCCATCGAGCCGCATGTGGCCGTCGCCAAAGTGGACCAGAACGGCGAAATTACATTGTGGGACAGTTCGCAATCGCCCTTTGCACAGCGCGATTTGATTGCAGAATCGCTGGGTATCAGCCAGAGCAAGATGCGGGTGATTGCGCCGGTGGTGGGCGGCGGCTTTGGCGGCAAGGCCGGCGTGAGCATGGAATCGCTGGCCGTGGCCATTGCCTCCAAGGTGAAAGGTTATCCGGTTAAGCTGCTGCTCACCCGGGAAGAAGAGTTCTATACCGCCTTTGTGCGTCAGGGCCTGGTTGCCTGCTTCAAAATGGGCTGTGACGAGAACGGCAAACTGCTGGCCATGCAAAATACCTTCTACTGGGACGGCGGCGCATACACGGAGTACGGCGTCAACATCACCCGCGCTGCCGGCTACAGCTGCACCGGCCCCTACGAAGTGCCCAACGTTCACACCGACAGCTACTGCGTCTACACCAACCACCCGGTCGGCGGGCCAATGCGCGGTTTTGGCATGCCCGAAATGCACGCCGGGCTGGAGCAGTGCATTGACGAGCTGGCGCAGCAGATTGGCATGGATGCCGTTGAGTTTCGCCGCCGCAACTGCCTGCGCGCGGGTTCCAGCCTGCCCACCGGCGGCACCATCCACCCAATTGGACTGCTCGAGTGCCTGGAAAAATCAGCCGAGGCGGTGGAATGGGGCAAAAAATCGCCGCCCAGCGCGCCCAACAAGCGCCGCGGCAAGGGCCTGGCGCTGATGTGGAAAGCCCCGGCTATGCCCGGCAATGCCGGTTCCAGCGCATGGATTGAGCTTTCAGAAGATGGCATGCTGACGCTGGGAGTCGGCGCCCAGGATATCGGCCAGGGAGCTTTCACAGTCATCGCGCAGATGGCTGCCGCCGCGTTCGGCGTGCCCTATGAGAGCGTGCGCCTGGCCGCACCAGTGGATACGCGCTACAGCCCCTACGAGTGGCAGACCGTGGCCAGCCGCATCACCTGGAGCACCGGCAATGCCGTCGTCGCCGCAGCCAAAGATGCCCGCAACCAGGTGCTTCAACTGGTCGCCGCCGCCTGGAAAGAAGATATTCAGGATCTGGACATCGTGGACGGCAAGGTCGTCTCCTATAAAAGCGAGCGCGAGCTGCCAGTCAAGGATTTCGCCATTAAAGGCCTGCCCAAAGAAGACGGCAAAGGCTGGATGGGCGGCCCGATTATCGGACGCGGCAGTTTCATGCCCAGCGGTGTCACCGGCCTGGACCCGGAAACCGGCCAGGGCGAACACGCCGTGGTGCATTACACCACCGGCGCGCAGGCCATCGAGCTTGAAGTGGATCTGGATACCGGCAGGGTTGAAATTCTCAAAGGTGTGGCCGCCTTCGACGTGGGCAAAGCCATCAATCCAGATCTGGTCAGAGCACAAATGGAAGGCGGTCTGGTACAGGGCTTGAGTTCTGCACTATTTGAAGAGCTCAAACTGAAAGACGGCGTGGTGCAAAATCCCAGTTTTGTGGATTACCGCATCGCCACCGCGGCTGATATTCCCAAAGTTTTCCAATCCATCCTGGTCGAAGTCCCGCAGGATGACGGCCCCTGGGGCGCGCGCGGCATCGGCGAGCACTCGATGGTGGCCACCATCCCCGCTGTTGCAAACGCGATCTACGATGCCATTGGCATCCGCTTCGACGGCCCCCCATTCACCGCCGAAAAAATCTACCTGGCCATGCTGGATGCCGGAATAGTGAAAGGATAGCGATGATCGTAAAGACTCTGATCAAACCCAGCGAATATCACGATTCGGTCAGCCTGATGCTGGCGGCGCGCGAACTGGCCAAACAGCCCGGCGTGCAGGATGCCGCCGTGGTGATGGCAACGGAAGCCAACAAATCCATTCTCCAGGGTTCCGGGCTGCTTACCGATGCGGTCAAGGCCGCCAGCCCCAACGACCTGGTGCTGGCGGTCAGCGCCGCAGACGAAGCCGCAGCCAGCCTTGCCCTGGAACAGGCCGAAGTTCTTTTGAAAAAGAAATCCGCACCCAGCGGCGGCGGGGAATTCAGGCCCAAGTCCCTTCGCAGCGCACTTTCGATGCAGCCGGGCAGCAACCTGGCGGTGATCTCGGTGGCGGGCCGCTATGCCGCCGCCGAAGCCTGGGATGCGCTTCAAAACGGCATGCACGTTCTGCTCTTCAGCGACAACGTATCTCTGGAAGATGAAATTGCGCTCAAACGGTACGCGCGCGATCACGGTCTGCTGCTCATGGGCCCCGGTGCGGGCACAGCCGTCCTCAACGGCGCGGCGCTTGGGTTTGCCAACGTGCTGCTGCGCGGGCCGGTCGGGATTGTCTCTGCCGCCGGCACCGGCCTGCAGGAAGTCAGCACGTTGATCGCCCGGCAAGGGGTGGGGATCAGCCAGGGCATTGGCACCGGCGGCCGCGACCTGAAGCAGGAAGTTGGCGGCATCATGATGCTGCTGGGCCTGCAAGCGCTGCAGGAAGACCCGGCCACAGAGGTGATTGTGCTCATCAGCAAACCGCCCGCCAGCGAGGTGGCCCAGAAAATACTCGCACAGGCCGCAGAATGTCCCAAACCGACCGTGGTGTGCTTCCTGGGCGGCGAGTCTCAGCAAATGGCCGGGATACCGAACATCATCCCGGCAAACACGCTTCAAGAATGTGCGCTGCTGGCGGCCAATGCCGTGCAAAAAGCGCCCGGTGAAATTCGTTCGCTCCTGCAGGCACAGCAGGCCAACCTGGCACACAAAGCCCGCCAGCTCAAGTCAAAGCTAACGCCCACGCAGCGCTACCTGCGGGGATTGTTCTCAGGCGGCACGCTGTGCTACGAAGCTCAGGTCGTCTGGCGGGATATGCTGCCCGGATCTGTGTATTCCAACGCGCCGCTGCCCGGCGGACTGGCTTTGCCAGATTCAACCCGATCACTGGGGCACACCGCGGTTGACCTGGGCGAAGAAGAATTCACAGTCGGCCGGCCTCACCCGATGATTGACAACAATCTGCGCATTCGCCGTCTGTTGCAGGAAGCGCGCGACCCCGAAACTGCCGTGATTTTGCTGGATGTGGTGCTCGGTTACGGCGCGCACCCCGATCCCGCCAGCGAGTTGGCCCCGGCCGTCCAACAGGCACGCGAGTTAGCCGCTGCAGAAGGGCGCAATTTACCTGTGGTGGCCTCCGTCACCGGCACAGACGGCGATCCGCAGGGATTGCGCCGCACGATTGCCGCGCTGGAGGCCGCCGGCGCGATCGTCTGCGACAGCAACGCCGCCGCCGCGCAGCTTACCGGCATGATTGTCTCAGCATAAGCGGAGGAACCGCATGGGCAAAGTCAACGACCTCTTTGGCAGAGAATTAAATGTGGTCAACATCGGCCTGTCCAGCATGGCCGAATCCTTGAAAGACCAAAACGTGAAAGTGATTGACCTGGACTGGCGCCCTCCCAGGGAAGGCATACCGCATCTCCAGCAGACAAAGGACGGCGCAGACATCAACGCAGCCAACGAAGAAGTCATCGCGCGTATTCAACGCGGACAGGCTGTGCTGCGCGGCATGGGCATTGCCCGGCAGGTCATTCCCGGCATGCACGACCGTCTGTTCCTGCACGCGGGTCCGCCCATCACCTGGGAGCGCATGTGCGGCCCGCAGCGCGGCGCAGTGATGGGCGCGTTGATTTACGAAGGGCTTGCAAAGGATGAAACTGAGGCCGCTCACCTGGCCGCCTCGGGCGAAATTGAGTTTGCCCCCTGCCACCATTACCATGCTGTCGGCCCAATGGCAGGAATTATTTCCCCGTCCATGCCGGTTTTCATCATTGAAAACAAAACCTTTGGCAACCTTGCCTTTTGCACGCAAAACGAAGGCCTGGGAAAAGTGCTGCGCTACGGCGGCCTGGGGCCTGAGGTAACCGCCCGCCTGAAGTGGATGGAAACCGACCTCTACCCCACACTTGACCGGGCTTTGCAATCGCTGCCGAACGGCATTGATATCAAGAGCATCATCGCGCAGGCCCTGCACATGGGAGATGAGTGCCACAACCGCAACCGCGCCGGCACATCGCTCTTCCTGCGGGCTGTCCTTCCGGCGCTGGCGCGCACCAGCCGCGACAATGAAGTGCTGGCAAAGGTGATCGAATTCATTGACCGCAACGATCACTTCTTCCTCAACCTGAGTATGCCCGCTGGGAAAGCGCTGCTCGAACCGGCCGAAGGCGTGCTAGGCAGCAGCATTGTCACCACCATGGCACGCAACGGCACCGACTTTGGCATCCGCATGGCCTGCGCCCCTTCACGCTGGTTCACCGCCCCGGCCGGCATGGTGCAGGGCCTGTACTTCCCGCAGTACAGCGAGAAGGATGCCAACCCCGATATCGGCGACAGCACCATCACCGAAACCGCCGGTTACGGCGGCATGGCCATGGCAGCCGCCCCGGCCATCGTGCAATTTGTGGGCGGCAGTCCCAAGCTTGCAATGCAGACCACGCTGGAAATGTACGAAATCACGTTCAGCGAGCATGTGAACTTCACTATCCCGGCACTCGACTTCCGCGGCACCCCGCTGGGGATTGACGTGCGCCGTGTAATGGAGACCGGAATCCTGCCGCAGATCAATACCGGCATCGCCCACAAAGAGCCCGGCATTGGCATGGTCGGTGCGGGCATCCTGCGCGCGCCGCAAAAGTGTTTCGACGATGCATTTGAATACCTCAAAACGATGTAACAACCCCCTCATTCGTATTCAACGCCATCCCTGATCTTCCACCCCAAAGGAGCATATCACATGAAGTTTCTCGATTTAACCATCCCATTGGGAATCGCCACCCCGCCCTGGCCGACCTATGAGCCGCTGCAGGTCAAATATTTCAAACGGCTGGCACCCAACGGCGCCAACGGGCAGGTGATCACCCACTCCAACCACCTCGGCACCCACCTGGACGGAGAAATCCATTTCCATACACCGGGCAAAGATATTGCCTCGCTGGATATGGATTACCTGGTGCATGATGCGGCTGTGGTTGACCTGAGCGATGTTTGCGGCGACTACGACGTTTACACCAGCAAAATGGTTGAAGAGCGCGTCGAGGTGCGCGAAGGCGACATCCTCATCATCCACACCGGCTACCACCACTTTGGCTGGGATATGCCCACCGCCAACGAAGTGCGCTACATGGTCATGCACCCCGGCCCCGACCGCGAATTCGCCGAATGGGCCAGGCGCAAAAAACTGCGCTGGATCGGCGTGGATTGCGGCAGTGCCGATCACCCCATGAACACCATCATCCGCGACTGGATGCCGCGCCAGGCGCGCCAGGCTGACCGGGTGTTCAAGAAGAAATACGGCATGCCGCTGGCCGAATTTTTCGATGACAGCAAATACCAGCTCATGCACCTGGAGATGTTCCCCTACGGCATCGTGCATGCCGAATGCATCGGCGGCGACATTGATCTGATTGTCAACCGGCGCGTGCAGGTTGGTTTCTTCCCATGGCGCTTTGTGGACGGCGAATCCTGCATCGGGCGCTGCGTGGCCATGCTGGAGGATGCCGAATACGACCGCCTGATGGCGAAGAAAGCCGCCATGCCCAAAACCAAATTCGGCGATGCCGTGGAAAACGCCCACGTGGAAAGCATTAACCGGCTCAGCCTGGAAAATCTAAAGGAGGCGTAAGCTTATGCCGCTCGATATGGAACTGGAAGCGGTCTTGCGACCGATGCAATACCCCATGCCGCCCTACCCGCCCAAGGTGATTACCCTGGCCAACGGAAAAAAGATGGTTGTCCGCCAGGCAAAACGCGAAGATGTGCCGGCCATCCTGAAGTCCGTACATCCCTGCATCTTCATCGAACGCGACTATTACGACATCGTCAGCGCGCGTCTGTACGGCGAGCTGCTGGCCTGGAAGCGCTACCGTGTCAAAAGTGAGTTCTGCCTGATCGGGCAGGTGGACGGATACCTGGTGGGGGTGGTCAACAGCCGCATGGAAAACGAAAAAGTGGGCATGAGTTACCACACCCTGGCCATTGACCGCGGCCTGCGCATCGGTTCGCACCTGTTTGCCGCCAAGATGGAATACCACATGGAATACCTCAATCAAGAAGAGGTGCTCATTGTGGCCGAAAGCCCGATCGGTTTCCGCCGGTGGATGATTGAATACCCACTGGAGAAAACCAACATTCCCCACGAACTGGGCGGCGGCGATTCCTACCGCCTGACGCGCGAAATCTACTTCAAAGCCAAACCGCGCCTGGTGGTCGGCGACCGGCCCGTGCCGCCGGATTTATTGGCCGAAGCTGAGGCCGAAATCAAGTTCGCTGACGATGATACCATCCGCGAGCGCATCGCCGGGCTGAAAGGCAGGTAAACCATGAGAGATGTTGCCATTATCGGGGTTGGCATGATTCCCTTCGGGCGGCGCGATGAAGACAGCCTGTTGGACATGCTGGCTTACGCATCGCTCAAAGCGCTCGACGACGCCGGCCTGGGCGATAAATCCGTCAGCGCCGTGTATGTCGGCAATATGGGTGCCGGCATCATCCAGCATCAGACCTCCATTGCCAGCGCGCTGGTGGACCGGCTCTCGCTGCTGCCAGCCGCGGCCGATGTGGTCGAAAACGGCCCGGCTTCCGGCGCATCTGCCATCAAAAACGGGCTGCTGGCGGTTGCCTCCGGCTATTACGACTACGTGCTGGTGGCGGGCGGCGAGAAGATGCGCGAGATCACCGGCTGGCGCGCCACCGATTTTGTCGCCACCATGACCCACCCGCAGGTCGAGTATCCTTACGGCATCACCCTGCCCGGCATGGCTGGAATGTTCACCCGCCTGTACATGGAAAAGTACGGCGTAACGCGCGAGATGCTGCTGGCGGTCACGCTCAAAAACCAGGAGATGGGCGCGCTGAATCCTTACGCACACGTTGAAATGTCCCTCGACCGCGAAGGTATTTTTGACAGCCCGCACGCCGTGGTCAACAACCCGGTTGCCGCCGACCCGCTGCACCTGTACGACCTCTGCCCGGTCAGCGACGGCGCGGCCGCTGTGGTGCTTTGCCCGCTGGAAATGGCAAAGAAACTGAGCAAGCCCCCTGTGCTGATCGCCGGCTTTGGCCAGGCCACTGACACACATACCCTGCAGGAACGAGACGACCCAACCGACCTCAAAGCCGTCACCCTGGCCGCGCAGCAGGCCTTTGAGATGGCAAAGATGAAGCCATCGGACATTGACGTGGCCGAACTGCACGATGCCTTCACCATCCTGGAAATTGCCGAGAGCGAGCATGTCGGCTTCTTCAAGAAGGGCGAAGGCGGCAAAGCAGCCCTGGCCGGCAAGACCCGCCTCGGCGGACCATTGCCCATCAACGTATCCGGCGGCCTCAAGGCGCGCGGTCACCCGGTGGGCGCTACTGGCGTGGCCCAGGTTGTGGATATCGTCTGGCAGCTGCGGCACGAGCTGCCCGAAAACCGTCAGGTAAAGAATGCCAGGACCGGATTCACCATCAATTTCGGCGGCTTCGGCAATAACATTGTCTCCTTCGTGCTGAAGAGGGTTGAGCTATGATTAAAACCGTAAAGAAAAGTGAAATTCCCATCACTGCTTACCGCTGCAAAAAATGCAACCGCATCCATTACCCCTTTCACGACCGCTGCCTGGATTGCAAAGGGCGCGAGTTTGAGCCGCTTTCCCCGCAGGGTGATGTCAGGCTGCTGACCTATACAGCGATTTACAACCTTCCGTGGGGTTTCGATCAGCGCTTCCTGATCATCGGCGTTGCCGAGTTTGAAAACAAAATCAAAGCCATGGGGCAGATCAAAGCCGACTCAATTGACGGGCTGAAAACGGGCATGA